>OGOG01001283.1_pt1 | contig 25055 bp, 18 predicted proteins | sample 1552581 | NCBI WGS metagenome assembly OGOG01 (sample SAMEA2580152, study PRJEB22360) | human gut metagenome | biome: human gut; feature: human-associated habitat; material: faeces | place: Denmark | collected 2008/2010 | reverse complement strand
TGCTCTTGGAAAAGAATTAACCATCAATCCTTTCAATCCACAGGACACGCCAAAGAATGCAATTCTTCTTGGAATAAATGATGCAATCGAGCAAGAAGAAGGTTATGAACTCAAAGTCACTCCACAATTAGTCACTATTCAAGGAAAAACACCTAACGGAGTCTTCCATGGTATACAAACATTAAGAAAAGCAATCCCGGTGACAACAAACTCATTGGGAAGCGCTACATTGCCTGGAGTAGAAATTAAAGATTATCCTCGTTTTGGTTATCGAGGAATGCATCTTGACATTTGCCGACACTTCTTCCCAGTAGAGTTCGTAAAAAAATATATCGATTTACTTGCATTACATAATATGAATACTTTCCATTGGCATTTGACTGATGATCAAGGATGGAGAATCGAAATCAAGAAATATCCGAAACTAACCGAAATCGGATCAATCCGTGCGGGAACGGTAATAGGTCACAATTCAGACAAATTTGATGGACAACCTCATAGTGGTTTTTACTCCCAAGATGAAATAAAGGATGTGATCGCTTACGCAAAGGAACGTTATATTACAATTATACCGGAAATCGACTTACCCGGGCACATGGTTGCTGCTCTTACCTCTTACCCGGAATTGGGCTGCACGGGAGGCCCTTATGAAGTGGAAAAGAGTTGGGGTGTATTCGACGATGTAATTTGCATCGGCAATGAAAAGTCTATGCAATTTCTAGAAGATGTACTATCGGAAGTAATAGAACTATTCCCATCGGAATATATACATATAGGAGGCGATGAAGCTCCCCGTACCCGCTGGGAAAAATGTCCCAAATGCCAAGCCTGCATCCAGTCCGAAGGATTGAAAGCCGACGAAAGGCATACGGCTGAAGACCGTTTGCAGAGCTACTGCATGGCACGCATCGAAAAGTACCTGAATAATAAAGGACATCGCATCATTGGCTGGGATGAGATTCTAGAAGGAGATGTAGCTCCTAACGCGACTGTAATGTCATGGCGAGGAACTCAAGGGGGTATCGAAGCCGCCAAACTGGGACATGATGTCATCATGACCCCGAATACTTATCTATATTTCGATTACTATCAGACAGCAGATACCGAGGGAGAACCAGACGCCATTGGAGGATGCCTACCTATAGAACATGTATACAGCTTGGAACCTGTACCTACCGAGCTGAATGAAATTGAAAAAAAACATATCATCGGTGTGCAAGCTAATCTATGGACAGAATATATAGCAACCACTCAGCAAGTGGAATACATGGTTCTGCCCCGTATGGCAGCCTTGGCTGAAATACAATGGACAATGCCGGAAAAGAAAGATTTCAATAACTTCGCCCAGCGCCTTCCCCGTCTCATGGAAATTTATCAAGGCATGGGTTATAATTATGGAAAACACATCTATGACATCAAATCGAATTTCACTTACGATTCTGATAAAAAAGCGGTTATAGCCGAACTAAAAACAGTAGATAATGCACCGATCTATTATACATTGGATGGATCAGAACCCACTACTTCATCCACTTTATACAAAGCACCTATAAACATTACAAGCTCTACTGAATTCAAAGCCAGTGCCGTCCGTCCTTCAGGAAATAGTAAGGTAATTTCTGAAAACATCAATTTTAATAAAGCAACCTGTTGCCCTATCGAACTGAAAAGCCAACCTACTCCCAAATATGCTTATAATGGAGCAATCACTTTGGTAGACGGTCTGAAAGGTAATGGAAATTACGCCGGAGGAAGATGGTTAGGCTTTCAGGGAGACAACGTAGAAGCAACCATAAATCTGGGTCAGCCTACTGAAATAAGCCATGTGTCAACAGAAGCCTGCGTTGATGTCAACGCTTGGATTATGGGAGCAACAGGAATGTCCGTTGCAGTTTCTGAAGACGGCAAGCTATTCAGTGAGGTTGCCAACCGAGAATATCCAGCCTGTACGGATATGAATAAAAAAGAAATCGTCCCTTATGCAATAAATTTTAATCCCATAAAAGCCACTTTTGTAAAAATTACGATAAAGCCTACCTCTGCTTTGCCGAAAGGACATACCGGTGAAGGCAAACCGGCATTTATATTTATAGATGAAATCTTTATAAACTAAGATATCTCTTAGAACTGGAAATAAATGAATGGTTGAATTTCACTACTTTTCATTTGAATAACCACATAAATCATAGTGATCATCAGTATCGCCTTCCCTAGAAAGGGAAGGCGAATTACTCCGTTACATACAGAATTCTCCCAGCGATCTGGTGCCCAATGAAGCAGAAATCCCAACCCCATCAAAGCAAAAACGCGCCAGTATCCTTCTAGTAATTGTGGGAACAGTTGAGGACGAAAAGTGGTAAATATTTGTCTCAGCATATCCATTGAATTATGAATATCGGCATTACGAAAGAAAATCCAACAGAAACAAACGAAGTGGAAAGTGATGATCACGCCTAAAAAACGGCGGATACCATGACTTTCTTCTCCTTTTTTACGTCCTGTTATGCTCCTCCATGCTTTGTGCAGTGCCAATGCTATCCCATGGAACATTCCCCAAAGAACGAAATTCCATGATGCACCATGCCATAAGCCGCCCAAGAACATAGTAATAATCAGATTAAGATACTGCCGAAATTTACCATGCCGGTTTCCTCCGAGAGAGATATAAAGATAATCGCGCAGCCAACTGGACAAAGAGATATGCCAACGGTGCCAAAATTCGGTTATCGATGCCGACTTATAGGGAGAATTAAAATTCATATTAAAATGAAAACCTAAAAGGAGAGCAATTCCTATTGCCATATCACTATAACCGGAGAAATCACAATAGATTTGGAGGGCGTACCCATAAAGTCCCATCAAATTCTCAACACCGGAATAAAGCGTAGGATTGTCAAAAATGCGTTCAACAAAGTTGATACTGATGTAATCTGAGATCACCGCTTTTTTAAATAACCCCACAACAAGCAGAAATATGCCACGTCCAAACATCTCCTGCGACACAAAAAGTGGCTTACGTATCTGTGGAATAAAATCACGTGCCCTAACAATAGGTCCAGCTACCAATTGTGGAAAGAATGAAACATAAAAAGCATAATCAAGCAAATTGGCAAGTGGCTTGATTTCGCATCGATAAACATCGATCGTATAGCTCAATGACTGAAAAGTAAAGAAGGAAATACCTACCGGCAAAAATATATCGAGGGCAGTAAACTCTCCGCCCATCAACGACGCGATGACACCACCGAGAAAATTGGTATATTTAAAATAGGCAAGAAGACCGAGATTCAGGCAAAGGCTTAACACCACCCATGCCCTCCTTCCATATTTATTGGAGGTACAGTCCATGAAACGGGCTATTATGAAATCTCCTAAAGTGACAAATACCAATAAAAAGAAGTAGGTACCACTACTCTTGTAATAGAAATAATAAGAGAACAGTGCCACGAATAAAATACGTGCCGTATTTCTGTGTTGCAACAAAACATATATTACCATGAATGCAGCAAAGAGCCACAAGAACATTCCGCTACTGAATATCAACGGAGCCTGTGGATCGTAAATAAATATATCGCGAAGTCGGCCAAAATCTATATCATTGAGAGACATAATCATTGTATGCTTTTATTATTGCTTCATATAACAAATTACCTTGCAGAACATAACCATCGGGCATATAGTGAACATGATCAGGACGCATCAAACCGGCCTCCTGCCAATTCTTACAAGCACGGAGGCTACCACCAGCCACATTGTACAAGTCCCATATAGCCAAAAAATTATCACCGGCATATTTTTTTATATTTTCAACAGCCTGTACCGTACGAGGATTAATAGAATAGGTACGTTTCCTCCGACGTTGCCTGAAACTTTCATAAGAACCAGGAGGAGTAGTCAACAAAATAGGCACGTCTGGCAAACTGTCCCGAATCATTCTTATAAGCTCGTCCATTTGTTGGTAATGCAAATTGGCATTATAACGCCGGTTATGACTTTCATTGGTACCAAAAGAAAGAATCAACAATTCAGGCCGAACGGCAGCAATAGCAGCTATGCGATCGGGATGCGTAAACGTCAGACAAGTTGCCCCGTTCACACCCATATCCGTGTATGAAACAGCACCGAATGTTTCAATCAAATTCCGACCTATAGTTTGCGGATAAATATGCCCCCGGATATGGCTGTCACCTATATGCAAGATACGCACAGTGTCTTCACTTATCCCTCCTTTCACCAAACGCAAATGTTCTAAAACTGGTGACAATGATCCAAGACTGTCGATTATTTCATTATTTCCTATCCCTTTGAATGCAATCGGAAACTTCACATGTACCGATAGCGTGTCATAAAGAAGCTTCATTTCTTTCATCGGTTTGGGACTTTTCACAAGAAACATCTTAGCAGGACAACCAGGCAAAATATCTTGTGCCAAAAGCCTCAGCACCATAAACAAGTTATATAGAATAAATAATAGGAATTTATTCGGTCTCATAGGCACGTCTCCTCTCGTATTGTTCCTTTCCGTAAAGGAGTGTTTCGTAAAGCAAGCCAGCCAAATGCCGACCTCCCCGGAAATTAATGTGTGTATAATCGTAGTTAGCCATCGAAGGTTTTGCATGTACCAACTTTGCCATGCTACCGTCACCTCCCATCGCTTCAAACATATTCCAAAAAGCGATTCCACTTTCAGCAGCAACGTTTTGCTGATAACGGATCAAGTTCTTAATGCCCGGCATTGTACGTAGGTCGCCATTTTCTGTCTTATAGTCGCGGTCACCCACACTAAGCAACAACAGCCCGGCCTGGGGAAAACATTTTTTCAGATGACCGATTGCCGTCAGTAAACCTTTCTGATAATTATCATAATTATATCCTCGTTCGGTAGCCACATTCAACCCGTATTGCAATATAATCAAATCATACGGCCGCTGCATATTGAACTCTTTCAACATCTCTGAAGGTATAGTCCGTAAAGAAAGCCCCGAACTGCCGCGTAACGAAAAGTTATCAAGTATGACACCTTCCGTACCATCCATCGCCAAGCCGTAAAAGAGTGCGGAATCGGCCTGATTTACAGTCCAACGTACCGAACCGATCCGACCTTTGACCTGCATCTCTTGCAAGCGACCGTTAGGTTCGAACTGACGTGTCTGCATTTCTCCACGGTTCACTCGAACTGAAAGATCGACAATGCCTTTATTATAAAAGAAGATAGATGCCTCCTGGCAAGTATCAAGTAAAGAAGCATATTTATTTTGTCCGCGGAGTTCAACATAAGCTCCTTCTCCCGGAACAAAATAGTGGCCGGAAACCCCTTGCTTTTTACGGTCGAAATAAACACTGTCTGTCACCGCATGGCTCGACCATCCGCCAAAAGTATGACGAACGGTCGGACGATATCCACTCGTCATAGAGGTGATGGTAACAAAACCAACTCCACAACCTCCGAAACGTTTCTGGAGCATCTCGCGAAGATCAGCTGTAAATATATCGGCCTCAATAAATGAATCACCGAACACAGCAATCCGAACTAAACGTTTCTTAGAAGAAAGTTCATTCAAAGCATGATAAAAGGGTGTCATTCCACGGAGTGTAGAGTCACTATAATCCTCTATACAAGTCATTCCCGCACGACAAGTATCAACAAAAGCCGGTTTCACTTTCGGAACCGGAGGTAAGCTATCTGTCCCAACCTCTTTTCCTACAGGTTCGAGTCGTCGGATATCACTTAACAAATCCACCCTTCTCATCGTATGTCCGTCTATCGTCAGAACCGGAAGCCAATGCATAGCAAGCAATACAAACAGAACAACCAAAGTCAGCCCTAACGAATATTTCAGATAATTCTTCATCAACTATATACCATTTGTAAAGAACTGCAAAGATAGATAAAACGCCTAAAAAGAGAGGAGAATCCACATTATTTAAATGTGATTCTCCTCTCCTTCATTCATTGATAGAAAAATATCCTATATAGTACGCTCTATATTCCACACAAAAGCTCGCAAACCTAATTGTTCCGTTTGCAAATCCATTTTATGAAGTGTATCCAATAGAGGGTCTACTTTATCATCATCAACCACTGTAATGATAGCTGAACACAAACTAGGCCATGCATGACTGCCAAAATGAGGTTCACCTGTTTTAGAACCACGCCCCTGCACGCGGTCCAAATAGGTAAATCCACGACAGTTCAGACGGTCAAGCAATGCTATAATACGCTCATAATATGCCTGGTCAAAAGTTATTAATACTGATTTCATATTTTATTTAATTAATTACAAGCTACAAACTAATTTATTTCCTAATCATTTCATCTTTATGCGCATCGAAGTATGTATCCAACTCACGTTGCTTTTTCAACTTTTTACGTTGGCGGCGTATACCTACCCCTCCAAAGATGCAGTACATAGTGGGCACATAAATCAAAGTCAAGATAGTAGAGACTGTTAAACCTCCAATTACAGCAATTGCCATAGGGCTCCACATCTCGGCTCCCTGTCCTGTACTGACAGCCATCGGAATCATACCCAAAATTGTAGTTGCAGTTGTCATCAATACCGGACGGAGACGGCTCTTACCGGCAGTTACCACTGAATTCAGCACAGATTGCCCTCGTTCACGACACAAAATAGTATAGTCGATGAGTACAATACCATTTTTCACAACAATACCGATCAACATGATACCTCCCAACAAACTCATTACGCTTAGCGTAGTATTTGTAATGAATAAAGCCATCAATATACCACTCAATGCAAAAAGCACCGAAAGGATCAGAATAAACGGATAAGTCAATGACTCGAACTGGGCAGCCATTACAATAAATACCAGAATGACAATCAAAACACCCAATGTTCCCAAATCCCTAAACGAATCCTGTTGATCTTCGTAGGAACCTGCCACCTGTACGGTAATATCCGAAGGCATATCCATCTTGTCGATAATAGCATTACCAGCATTTACCACATCACCCAACGGAGCGCCAGAAATAACAGCGGATACCGTCACAATACGTTCACGGTCTTTACGTTCGATGGTAGGAGGTGCAAAACGTTCCACCACTTTACCGAGATCTTTGATTCGTACAGCTTCCCCCTTGTTATTATAAACAAGAATATTTTCGATACTTTCAAGGCTGGTGCGATATTCAGGTGCATAACGCACTTTTATATCATATTCGTCACCGTCTTCACGATACTTTGAAGCCGTGGCACCATTTATTCGGTTACGCAGATAAGTAGCGGCAGTAGCCAAATTCAATCCATGTAAAGCCAATTTCTCACGGTCAAAGTCAACTTGATATTCCGGTTGATAGTCGCTACGGCTAATATTTACTTCAGATACACCCTTGACGTTCAGCAATTCGCGTTTTAATTTGGCAGCAACACTATCGGTCTCTGTCATATCATAGCCATAGACTTCGAAGTCCGCACTTGCCTGAGCCGACATACCCGTATTGCTACCTCCGAGTATTACCTGTGCTTTTGCGAATTCAGGATATTTCTTTAAGTCTTCACGCATTTCATCACAGACTTGTTCCAAAGATATATCACGATCACCCGGATCGACCAAACTGATATTGAACGATATGATATGTGAGCCGTTATCCTGCATTGATGCCCAGGTATTATCCGAATCGGCCTGCCCCACTGTATAGTTACATACCTTCATTATGCTTTTATATTTGGACATCCAATACTCTTCCAATTTCTGTGAAATCTGCTGCGCCACTTCTTTTCGCGATCCAATAGGCAACTCCAATTGCACAGCAATACGGGCATTATCTTGTGCCGGGAAGAATTCCGTTCCAATATATTTCGCACATAGCAAACTGAGGAAGAAGAAGACAATGCAACCGACAATCACACTCCAACGGTGACGAACGGCCCAGTTCAACATACGCGCATACCAGTTATCCAAAGCATCCAATGAACGTTCAATCGGAGTAAAGAATATCTTAAACAATTTGGATTGCTTTTTTTGCAGGCGCAATAGCTGCGAACAAAGCATCGGTGTCAATGTCAAGGCAGATAAAGTAGATATGAACATGATGGCACACATCATCCAACCCAACTGTTTAAACAATACTCCGGACATACCGCTCACCATGGTCAACGGGAAGAACACAGCAATCATAGTCAACGTAGATGCCACAACCGAAATAGCTACTTCATTCGTACCGTGTACAGCTGCTTGTTTGGGATCGGAACCTCGCTCGATATGTGTCGTCACATTCTCCAACACCACAATAGCATCATCCACTACCATACCGATCGCAATAGACAATGACGAAAGCGAGATAATATTAATCGTATTTCCCGAAATAGCCAGATAAATAAACGAAGCAATCAACGAGAGGGGAATGGTGATGCAAATAATCAATGTGGCACGCCAACGCCCCAAGAATAAAAATACTACTAACACAACGAAAAGCAGCGCATACATAACGGTTTCCGTCAAACTGTCGATCGTATTCAATATATTGTCGGATGTATCGACGATAACACCTATCTTGACATCACTTGGCAAATTCTTCTGCAACTTAGGCAATGCTTCCTGAACTTTCCGTGAAATCTCTACAGAATTGGCACCGGACTGTTTCTGCACAACAATCATTGCGCCCTGTATACCATTGTTATATGTTTCCTGAGCGCGTTCTTCCACGGTATCTATCACACGGGCTACATCGCGCAAATATACACTCGCACCGTTATAAGTACCTACGACTACATCTTCCAATTGACGCGAATCATCAAATTCACCTTCCACACGCAAAGAATAGGTCTCATTACCTATATCGAAATTTCCACCGGGAATATTCCGGTTCTCAGCGCCAATAATAGAGCTGATCGTTTCTATTGTCAGATTGTATGCCTCCAGTTTATTAGGGTCGCAATACACCTGAATCTCCCGTTGTGGCGCACCACTGATAGACACTGTTCCTACCCCAGGTATACGGGCTAACGGGTTCACAACGCGATCGTCCAGAATCTTATACAATGCCGATTGACTTTCTTTTGCCTGTACGGATAACAGCACAATAGGAATCATATCGGTACTGAACTTGAAGATAATCGGGGTTTCGGCATCATCCGGCATTTGCGAACTTACCATATCCAACTTGTCTCGGACATCATTGGTCAAGACATCAATATCATTACCGAATTCAAATTCCAACGTAATCAAGGACATATTTTCTGACGACCGGGATGTGATATGTTTCAGGTTGCTGACAGCATTCAACGTATTCTCCAACGGTCGGGTCACATTATTTTCTATATCCGAAGCACTGGCTCCGGGATAGGCGGTCATTACCATGATCGTATTCGTATCGATATCCGGATACAAGTCGATAGGTAATTTCGACAAAGAGAAGAGACCAAAGATCACCACTGCCAAAAAACAGAGGGAGGTCATAATCGGTTTCTTAACCGCACCTTCGTATAAACTCATGTTATTTAGTTATTAGTTATTTAATGATGAGCGATGAGTGAAAAATGATGACTCTGTTATCTTTGCACTCTCCACTAATCAATAATATTTTATTTTTCTACTTCTACTTCCGCTCCGTTAATCAAGCGTGCCTGTCCAGCTATAACCACCTGAGAATTATCAGGAACTCCCGATATCAGCTCATATTCAGCCCCCATACGGCGACCAAGTTCTACCTTATTATATGTTACTTTTCCATTATCGTACACATACACATAACGGTCTCCGGAACCTGCCTGTTTTACAATAGCCAGATCGGGGACAACCACGTGATCTGCCGTTCCGAAATTCAATGTTGCGCGTGCAAACATTCCCGGACGAACCCTCTGGTCTCTGTTTTCCAACTTAATCTCAACTGGGAACGTACGCGTTGCAGCGTCAATGGTCGGATAAACCAGACTTATCTTTCCAGTAAATTCTTCGTCACCGTATACATCTAGTTTTATACTGACAGGAGCCCCTTTCTTGACTTTAGTAAAATAAGTCTCGGATACGTTGATCAACAGTTTCACCGGAGTGATCTGCTCAACCACTAATACCGGACTGCCTCCGCTGTACATATCACCATTATCATAATTGCGGGCAGTAACTACTCCGTTAACCGGACTTAAAAGTGTAGTATTTTCCATCAAATTCTTATAAGCAGTTTCCTGCACATCCAACGCCATCTTCAAAGCGTCCCATTCTGATTTGGATGTTCCTCCCACTTTATAAAGCTCATCTGCACGCTTAAATTCAAGACGTTTATTTTCCAACTGCAATTTCATTTGCTTCAAGTTTGCTGCATCCATCAATACCAACTTCTGGCCTTTGGAAACCCGGTCACCAACTTCCACAAATATCTGATCGATACGCACCGGAGAAGCCGGAGCAATATTATTCTTTACTTCTGCTTCGACAGTTGCCGTGTATTCCTGAATCTGATCAACGGGCCGTGCTGATACAGCCGCTAATTTTACTCTCGGCTTTTCTTCTACTTTCTCAGCAGTTTTCTGTTCTTTTCCTCCACTACATGAACCCAGTAATGCGATAGCAATCAAGGCTATTAATTGGAAACTCTTCTTCATATCGTTTTCTATATTATTTTATTTTTTCCTTATTTTACTACTATATCTTTTCCCAACACTTGATCAAGATCAGCCTTAGCTACCAAATAGTCATAAATAGACTGATTGTATGTCAATTCTGCCTGAGTTAACGAAACTTGAGAGCTATTCAGCTCGAGTACTGTGCCCTTACCTACTTCATAACGTTTCCCGGCAATCTGTACTGCTTTCTCGGCCTGTGACACATTTTCTTTATTACTTAACACCTGCTCTGAACTGGATGCCATGTTATTGCGATAACTCTCTATCTGCATATTCAGCTTCCGTTCGGTATCAATGCGGTTCCATTCAAGCTGTTTCACCTGTATACGGGCTGTCTTCATCTTTGTGAAATTGCTCGCTTTATACAACGGGATACTCAAATTGAACATCAATGAAGAACTGTTGCTCCAAGTATAATTAAAAATGTTCACATTGGGATTGTACAGTGATTGATACTGATAAGAGAACGACATCGACAGTGTCGGAATAAAATTCGTACGCAATGACTTAATGTTCTGTAAAAGCATCTTATGATTGAGATCGAACTGCTTCATCGTCGTATTGTTTGTCAAATCCTCGTTACCGGAATTCAATTCTTCGGCAAACAAAGAAGTCTCATATTTAGCCAAGTTATCATCAATCTTAATATCGATATCAGCCGTAATCCCCAAAAGTACTTTCAACTGAAGCTTTGAAAGCGTTACCGCATTAGCTGCAGAAACGACACTTGGCTTTACACTTCGCATCTGCACTTCCGCACTGATCTTGTCAAACTCGCTAACTGTTCCCTGCTGGTATTTCGCATTGACCACATTGAAATTATCTTCAGCAAGTTGATAGCTTTTCTGCATCACATCATATGTATCCTGCGTCAACAGCAACTGATAGTAAGCTTTCGTCACTTGGTTGACCAAATCCTGCCGGGATGCACGCGATTTTTCCAAAGCCAGTTTAATATCAGTTTTGGTCATCGACATAGCTTTATATACCGCTGGGGCAAACAGGGGCAAACTAATAGATAAACCGGTATTAGCAGTGTTTGTTCCATCCTGTCCCATCTTAAAAGACATGTCATTCAATTTCATTTCAGCAGCTTTAATGGTGTGATCCAAAGAGCCCGAAATACTGGCCTGAGGTAACAAGTTTTGCCAGGTCTCTTTGTTAGCAACCTTTTTTAAAGCGATCTCTTCATCGGCTACCTTAATGGTCGGATTCTCACTCATAGCAATTTCAAGCGCCCTATCCAAAGTCAAGGTCAAAGTGTCTTTCGCCCCTTGTGCTTGTGCAAAGCCTCCTGCAAGAAGCACTGCCACCGCCAAAAGAGTTTTCTTACACATTAGTTTTTTCATTTTGTTCATAAGTCAATCTTCTTCTATTTGAATACATTAGTTGTTTGTAACCCCGGAAGAGTGATGCTCTGTCCGTTCTATCCTGTTTTTTCTATACTCCTGTATGAATTTCTCTAAAACCTGCGCTCCTTTTTCTGTTGCAATGCCGCGAATAAAAGTAAACATGATGGATTCATACACCTCAATGAAAGGATATTCATTGCAAATATCCGTATTCAGTAATAAATCAAACTGTTCGTGCAACAACAGGTTTATAATTGCAAAATTCACATCATCCCGAAAAATACCCTGTTCTACCCCAGTCTTGAAAAAAGCAATCGTACTTTCTGAGTCTTTTTCACGGTTATTCTTCATCATATTGTAAACCTTAGGATATTTCTTCAAATCTTCAAAAAAGCGCTTGTTAGTATTATGAAATACTTCTATGCTTTTCTGAAAGCAAATCAATATTACTTCCAATACATTACTTGATTCAGAAATAAGAGTTGTCAAAAACTCATTCTGCTCTCTTTCATTCCGTAAAACAACTTCTTTCAACAATGTTTCTTTGTCCTCAAACACTTCATAAAGTGTACGTTTAGATATACCCAACGAAGTAGCTATATCATCCATCGTTATACTTTTGATTCCATTCAAAGTAAATGCCTCAGTAGCTTTTACTATAATTCTATCTCTCAATTCTGCTCTGTTAGAGGTTTCTTTTGCACTGTCACTCATCATCCGTTCCTTTAATAATTAGATTTTCGATCTTCAACATTCTCCCTTTATCGGAAGAAAAACGGAACAAAGATAAGCAGAAAACTCAGAACACTGATTTGGTTTCCATATATTTCATGCCTATTTGATAATTATTATAGGTTAGAAGATACTTCTGAAAACAAGTGTTAATAATAAGGATGGAGACAAAAGTAGGGAATCTATTATATACAAGAAAAGTTTTATCGCTGACATAAGGGTAAGAATCGATAAACAGCGGATCTATTTCGATGAATCATCCGAATATATGCCTATCATTTTATTAGTCACAAGTAATGTTTCTCTACAAAAAAGAAATTCTTAGGACTAAATGCAAAATAGCCTCTTTACCTCGGTGATCAAGGCCCTCTTCCTCGGTGACTAACGACCCATTCATCGGTGATCAACGACCTATTCATCGGTGATCTCCAAGGTGTACCTCGGTGGTATATAAACATCAACACTTTCGGGTAGTAGAACCATTACTTCAATCGGCAATTTAACACCTGACAACCAATCGATTAGAGCAACACAGCAATCTCTTTTGCATACAAGGCGGTAAAAAGACAGCAGTCATTTAAAAGCGGATATATCCAGATGAATCACCCGGACACATCCGCTTCTGTCATGTTATTTCAAGTAATATTTACTTATATAAAAACATAGGCTTAATTAATAGTCAAACTGAGTACGATTTAGGAAGGCCACCGTTTTATGTATCTCTTTATACATCACAATATCGTCTTTTACAAACGGTACTTCTTTGCGATACTCTGCAAGGAAACGTTCTAGTCTTGGCGAAGTTTTATCCGGCCGACGGAATTCGACTCCTTGCGCAGCATTCATTAACTCAATTGCAAGAATGTGTTCAAGATTATCCATTATTTTATAAAGCTTGGTAGCAGCATTCGCTCCCATACTTACATGATCTTCTTGACCATTTGAAGAAACAATTGAATCACTGGAAGCAGCATAGCAATACATTTTATTCTGACTTACCATAGAAGCGGCAGCATATTGCGGTATCATAAAACCGGAATTCAAACCAGGATTGGCAACCAGGAATTCAGGTAGCCCACGAAGTCCCATGATAAGCTGTGCTACACGACGTTCGGAGATGTTTCCAAGTTCGGCAAGAGCAATGGCAAGAAAATCATAAGAGATAGCAAGTGGCTGACCGTGAAAGTTTCCACCAGAGATAATCCGGTCTTCGTCGGGGAAAATGGTAGGATTGTCAGTTACTGAGTTAATCTCGGTCAACAATACGGAAGCTACATAACGAATGGCATCTTTCGTTGCTCCATGAACTTGTGGAATGCAACGGAAAGAGTATGGATCCTGCACATGCGTCTTAGGACGAGCAATCAGTTCACTACCTTCAAGTAAATTGCGGAAAGCTTCACCTGTTTCGATCTGACCTTTGTGGGGACGAATCTGCTGGATACAGTCCATGAAAGGTTCGATACGTCCGTCAAAAGCTTCAAGAGAAAGAGCAGCAATCAAATCGGCTCTCTTTGAAAGGCGGAAAGCTTTAAGAATGGCAAACACACCGTTGGCACTCATGAATTGGGTTCCATTCAGTAAAGCAAGTCCTTCTTTACTTTGCAACTTAACCGGTTCCCAGCCAAATTCATCAAGTACACTGATAGCTTCGCGTTTCTTTCCTTTGTAATAAACATCGCCAACTCCGATAAGCGGCAAGAAAAGATTCGCTAATGGAGCCAAATCACCTGAAGCACCGAGTGAACCACGATCGTAAACGATCGGCATCACATCGTTGTTGAAGAAATCGAGAATACGTTGCACGGTAATGACCTGTACTCCACTATGCCCTAAAGATAATGCATGTGCTTTGAAAAGCATCATCAACTTAATGACAACCGGACGAATTTCCTCACCGACACTACAAGCATGGCTCTTGATGAGATTTTCCTGTAAAGTTCCCAACTCGTCAGTAGAGATATTCTTATTACACAGAGATCCGAAGCCGGTGGTAATGCCATAAAGTGGAACATCCGAGGTAGCTGTTTTCTGATCTAGGTAATCACGGCAACGCTGAATGCGAAGTTTAGCTTCGGGAGCAAGTTCCAGTTTCAGGTTCTCATTGATAATGCGCTCGATGATTTCGAAAGTAAGTTCTCCGGAACCTACATAATATACATTCTTCATACTCTTAAATCTTTGTTGACAGCATCCAATAATTCTTTCTCCTTTGCACAAGCATTACGTTCCAACTCATCAGCCTCGGATTGAAGTTGTTCAACAAATACTTTGTCTTTCAATGAACCAAGATTGATACGGACATTCATCAAAGCGCCTAGTACAGCAGAACGGGCAGCCATCATGGCAACACAAGCATCGGTAACCGCATTGCGATTCCCTTTACCGGCCACTTCAGCAATGATAGTCATCAATTCATAAGCATTGCGAGCTACCTGCATGGGAACCAGAGCAGCAAACCTGGTTGCCTCCTGAATAGCAGCACTACGGGCAGCCTTTTCTTCATCGGTAGCTTTCGGCATTTTGAAACATCCGAATACTTTATTGTAAGCTTCCGAATCACGATCAACATCAGCTATAAATCCATCTTTCTGACAGATAGCAAGAGACTGGATGCGTTGCATGGCCTCTTCGTGTTCTTCATATCCTTTTTTACCAATGGTCAAACCGGCTACCATAGCCGCCAACGCTGATGCAATAGCGCCATTCAGTGCAGCAATACTACCTCCACCGGGAACAGGATCACTTCCGGCAACTTTATCCAAGAAGTCTTTAACGGTTAATTCTACTAACATAGTAATCTATCTTATTTATTTGTTTTTTATTATTAAGCCACCGGATAGAGAGTACCTCTCTTCACCGTTGTATTTACACAATTCATACCTATATAATAAGGTAAGATATTGTAATCGTTTGAGTCAAGGATGACAAAATCTCCTTGCTTGCCGACTTCAATACTCCCGATACGGTCTGCACGGTTAAGCGCGGCTGCACCGTTCAGGGTCAATGCGGTAATAGCTTCCTCGATGCTGAGTTTCATATAGATGCAAGCCAATGCAAAAGTCAGTGGAATGGAACCGGAAAAACAGCTACCGGGATTCAAATCGGTGGCCAATGCCACAGCGCAACCGGCATCTATCATTTCACGCCCGCGAGCGTAAGGTTCTTTTAGTGCAAATGCCGTCAAGGGAAGCAATGTAGCAACCACTCCGGCATCAGCCATAGCTCGAATACCGACATCTGAAGCATGGAGCAAATGATCGGCAGACAAAGCTTTCAGCTCGGCTGACAGTTCAGCACCACCCAAAGAGACAATTTCATCGGCATGTAGTTTCAATAGGAAACCTTGTTCTTTAGCAGCAGTCAATAGACGGCGGGATTGTTCGATAGAAAAAACTCCTTGTTCACAAAATACATCGCAACATTCAGCAAGATCATTTTCACGAACGGCAGGAAGCATTTCTTTAATGATAAAATCAACATATTCGTCACCACGCCCGGCATATTCGGGAGGAATTGCGTGCGCTCCCAAAAAAGTAGACACGACATCTACCCGCTTGTGTTCATCATTGTTCAGACTGCGCATCACTTTCAATTGCAGAAGTTCCGTATCGCGATCAAGTCCGTAGCCGCTTTTACCCTCTACGGTAGTAACGCCCATAGCACTCATCTTTTTCAAGAAGCCTTCTGCCTTCGAACGCATCTTAATAAAATTCAACTCCCGGGTAGCGTTCATTGTACTGGCTATGCCACCGCCACGTTCCATGATGGACATGTAACTTTCACCTTTTAAGCGCCAAGAAAACTCTTCAGCACGTTCTCCTCCGAATACAAAATGAGTATGTGAATCAACAAAACCCGGCAACAAGCATTTACCGCGGGCATTGTAATGCCAGAAATGGTGATGAAAGCCGTCACAATCTTCACCACGGTTTTCACCGACATAGGTAATCACACCATCCGTCACTTCTACCGTACCGTTTTCTATGATGTGCAACTGTGCCATCTCCTTACCCTTCCTAGATGAGAAACCAAGTGGAGTTACAATCTTTGCATTAAATATAATCAGATTTTCTCCCATTATCTTTTATTCCATGATTCGTGCTTCCAGCACCTGTTGCATTGAGAAATTTTCCAAGCCAAGATAATAGGAAGCAGTATCTATCAATGCTTCCATCGGAACTAATCCAATAATCTCACTCCCCACAATGCTTACGCCATACCTGCGGGCTTCGATACGTACCAATTCAAAAGCACGATATAGAGCAGTTTTGGTATAATCGGTCATATTGATGGAAACTTGCGTGATGCCTCGATCAGTCAACTCTACCCCCATTGCTTTGCAATACCGGAGTCCACCTCCGATAAAACGAATTTTCTTAGCAATGTCATGAGCTATTTCCAAGCTAGGTGTATTGAGGTTAATATTATAGGCAACCAACGGCATACGTGCCCCTATTGCTACTGTACCAGCTGTCGGATGACGTTCAGCGGGTCCAAAGTCAGGTGCCCATTCGGGAAGTTTGATCTTTTCTGCCATACCTTCGAACTCGCCTTTACGAACAACAGCTAAATTTTCCCGATGTGGAGCCGAAGCAGATTTTTCATAAAGAAAAACGGGAAGATTGTATAATGTGGCAACCTTCTCCGCCACTTCTTTTGAAAGAGCAATCGCTTCTTCCATGGTAGTGTTTTTAATCGGAATGAAAGGTACCACGTCTACAGCTCCCATACGGGGGTGTTGTCCTTTATGGTGGTTTAGGTCTATCAATTTGACAGCCACTCCGATAGCCTCAATTACAGCATCCCGAAGTGCTTCGGGTTCGCCGACAAGTGTTACCACCAAACGGTTGTGATCTTCATCATTACTATAATCTAACAATTTCACTCCCGCACGCGCACGGAAAGGGGCTACGATTTTATCTATCTTTTTCAGGTCGCGACCTTCGCTAAAGTTGGGGACGCACTCAATAATTTTATTCCAGCTCATAATTATTCGGTAATATATTTGTTAATAAGTTTTTCATCTGCAACATAAGGCATCGTTATGTGATAATTATCACCATGTGATTCATTGAAAGCCGCACTGGTCTCAATGGCATGTTCATTACGCGCCCAAGAACGACGGGCTACACCACCCATTACATCCCAAAGCATAGCAGAACGGAGAATTTCATCCACACGTTCACTACCATCGCAAACCATGCCGAAACCACCATTGATAGCTTTACCGATACCTACGCCACCACCGTTGTGTAAAGCAACGAGGCTCATACCACGCGCACAATTACCTGCAAAGCATTGTACGGCCATATCAGCCATCACATTACTACCGTCTTTGATATTAGAAGTTTCACGGAAAGGCGAATCAGTTCCACTTACATCATGATGATCCCGTCCTAACATGATAGGCCCTACTTCTCCTCGACGCACCATTTCATTGAAACGTAAAGCAATCGTCATGCGACCCACAGCATCCTGATAGAGAATACGGGCCTGAGTACCTACCACAAGGCGATTTTTCTCAGCATCGCGTATCCAATTATAGTTATCCAGATCTTGGGCACGGCGATTTACGTCTATACATTCCATAGCCGCATGATCGGTTTTTATCAAATCTTCATGCTTACCGCTCAGGCATACCCAACGGAAGGGTCCATAGCCATAGTCAAAAAGCTGGGGACCCATAATATCTTCAACATAGCTTGGCCATATAAACCCATCTTTTTCATCAATACCATTACGTGAAATCTCATGGACACCAGCATCATAAATGGCTTTCATAAAGGCGTTACCATAATCAAAGAAATAGGTTCCGCGTGCAACTAGTTTCTTGATCACTTCAAAATGGCGTCGTAAAGATGTGTCTACCAAACGATGAAACTCCTCCGGAGATTCATGCAATAAACGGGTACGTTCTTCAAAAGTCAGTCCAACAGGACAATAACCGCCATCATAAACGGCATGGCAGGAAGTTTGATCTGAAAGTAGTTCTATATGAATATCTTCCTTTTCTGCGTATTCCAAAAGGTCGACTACATTACCGTGATAGGCAATGGAGCAAGGTTCGCGACGTTCCATCGCTTTCTTAGCCATATGATAAGCTTCACGGATATTATCGGTAACATGTCCCACCCATCCTTGCTTATAACGAGTTTCAATACGGGAAGCATCCACCTCCGCTATAACACAGGCGGCACCGGCTATTTCGGCAGCTTTAGGTTGGGCACCACTCATTCCTCCCAAACCGGAAGATACGAAAAGATGTCCGCGCAAATCTCCATCCTGAGGAATACCAAGCTTCATTCTTCCAGCATTGAGTAGAGTGTTGAACGTGCCATGTACGATGCCCTGTGGTCCAATATACATCCAACCGCCCGCAGTCATTTGGCCGTAATTGGCAACTCCCATCTGCATAGCTACATGCCAATCGTGCTGGTTATCAAATTGCCCCACCATCATAGCGTTAGTTATAATGACACGGGGAGCATCGGGACGAGACCGGAATAGGCCTAACGGATGACCAGATTCGATGACAAGCGTCTGATCTTGTGTAAGTTCTTCAAGATATTGCTTAATGAGGCGATACTGCATCCAGTTTTGACAAACTTGTCCTGTCTCACCATAGGTAACCAATTCGTAAGGATAAAGTGCAATGTCAAAACATAGATTATTGTCGATCATCACCTGAAAAGCTTTTCCTTCAATGCACTTTCCCCGGTATTCATCGATAGGTTTTGCTTTAAGATCGCCTTCGGGACGAAAACGATAACCATAAATTCGTCCGCGAGTACGAAGTTCTTCCATAAATTCGGGAGCCAGTTGCTCATGCAATTCAGTGGGGATGTAACGCAAAGCGTTCTTCAAAGCCGTAGCTGTTTGCGCCGGAGTAAGAGTATACCCACGGTCGGGTGCCCGCCGAATGCCTTCTACAAAAGGCGGATAAGGGGGCAAGGTGTTGCTGAGAGTTATTTTCATAATACAATAAAGTTAATATTACAAACTGTAAGTTTTTACAGCTCGATAACCCTCGCAAGTTAGGTAAAAGGGGTGAAACCACAAAGGATTCCATAAAATAATTACCAAAAAGATTATTTCTCTACACTTTTAAGCAGCAAGAGATACTTTTTGGTAATGCGAGCTGATTCGGTATTCTCCTCTAAATAAGATTTCTGCCACTCCGGATAAGGTGCCAATAAGACAGACATACGCTCCTTTCCTACAAAGTTAATCTTTCCGGTTGAAGAATCTATTTCGTAACATACACGTTTCGAAACCAGCCCGGAAGCGGCAATAGCATCCCCAAGCGTTCCTCCTAAAGTGACATCCATTGTGACCGAAGAACTGGCAGCAACCGATCCGAGAGGAATAGCATAGAAAAAGATATTCCCGTTCAACCACATAGCTGGAGCATACCAAGCTCCAAAACGTAAACGTTTATAACGCAATTTTTTGCAATTCACATAAAGCAAAGTATCTACTTGTACTGCAAAACAACGGTTTTTCAAGTATTTACACATAGACTTATTATTGGCAGTAATCCTGTAATCGGCACCACCATATAAGACTATATTATTTTTAGTCCTTTTCTCTACTTTCAATCCTTCGACCAGATTACCATCATTGGCAAGTAAATCTTTCAAATTGGAATAAACCAAGTCTTGCGCGACCAGATGCAATCCGGCAAAACATAATAAGCATACCATCCAAAGTTTTTTCATTAGCATCTCCTTTCTTTTGTCATAAATCGTTTGGAAAGTTACACTATTTGATGAACTGAAGCAAATTTTCTAGTTGAAAGTTTTAAAAAAACAACGAAAAGCTTGGTCTAGGCATCAGAATATGTTATCTTTGTCAAACTTATTATCAAGTATCATGAAATTATTATTGAGAAAAAGAGGGAAGTTTGAACTTTCCTCTTTCTTATTATATATACTCTCCAAACAAGGATGAGAGGAAGATATAGTTAATCATTTTATTCCTTTCATTTGCAATTTTAGAAGAGATGTTACGACAAATGAAGTGAGATGTTGCAGAAGATTACAATATATGTCAAGATGCATTATAATACATGTCGCATTGAAAAGGATGTTTACCTAGAATAAAAGACCAATATCGTTAATAAAGTGTAATTATGCTCTTGACAAAAATGGTGCTTAAAATACAATTTGTTTAATATATTATTTCATAATAATCTAATTTGGTATTATAATGGAACCACTTGAAAATATAATCAAAACCTATCTTGGAATCATTCGTGAAACAGAAATCAAACTAGGAAAAGTAAAACAACATATTTATCGCATAAGCACCTTTCGGGTTATTTTATTTCTTGCCGGCATAGCAGGAATTATATATTATTGGAATTCTGGTTGGCTGATAGTTGCCGGAATATCCGCAATCACGTTCTTGCCATTATTGATATTGGTGAAATATCACAATCGCCTGTATTACAAAAAGGAATATCTGGAAAAGAAAATAGAAATCAATCATCAAGAACTAAAAGCATTAGATTACGATATTTCAGCTTTTGATTGTGGGAAAGAGTTTATAGATCCTACTCACTTTTATACATATGACCTAGATGTATTTGGCGAGTATTCTCTTTTTCAATACATCAACAGAACTTCGACAGTATTGGGGAAAAAACGCTTAGCAGCATGGTTCAATGAACATCTTGAAAAAAAAGATGAAATTCTGCAACGTCAAGAGGCAATACGTGAATTAACTTCAGAATTAAGTTTTCGACAACGTTTTCGTACCTTAGGTTTGTTACATAAAGGAAAGGCAGCTGACGAAACAGAACTAGAGACATGGGCAAAAAGTCCGAGCCTGTTCCGAAAGAAGAGATTATTACGTATGCTACCTTATTTGGTTGGTGGCACAAATTTTATTTGTCTTGGTCTAATGATTGCAGGAATCATATCCAGTAGCCTTTGGGGAGTAATTTGGACGTGCTTTGTCATCGGCAGTTTTATTTTTACGGGAAAGATTACCAAAATACAAACAATATATGGCAAAAAACTTCAAATCCTTTCAACCTATGCAGGGCTACTTCAACTTACGGAAGAATTGCCGGTACAATGCAATGTCCTAAAAAGTATAAAAGAAGAAATCAGTGGAAGCAAACGAAAAGCATCTCAATCCATTCAGCAACTAAGCAAACTCATGGATGACCTAGATCAACGCAATAATATCTTTATATATGTCATTCTTAATGGACTTTTCTTTTGGGAACTCCGACAGATTATGCGCATTGAAGCATGGAAAGAAAAGAATGCCTCAGATTTACCTTGTTGGTTAAACGCAATAAGAGAAGTGGATGCACTCAATTCATTAGCTAATTTTGCATATAATCATCCGGACTATACATATCCGAACTTCACCGACCACCCTTTTATTCTCACTGCCGAATCACTAGGCCATCCTCTAATGCATCGTGATCGCTGTATACAAAATGATATCTATATGGAAAAACGTCCTTTCTTTATTATCATTACCGGAGCAAATATGGCAGGAAAAAGCACCTATCTTCGGACTGTCGGCATAAACTATCTGCTGGCATGTGTCGGCACTCCTGTGTGGGCAAGAAGCATGACACTATATCCAGCACGCCTTGTCACCAGCTTGCGTACCAGTGATTCTTTAACTGATAACGAATCTTACTTCTTTGCTGAACTGAAAAGGCTTAAACTCATTATCGATAAGCTCAATGCAGGTGAAGAACTTTTTATAATTCTTGATGAAATATTAAAAGGTACAAACTCTGCTGATAAGCAAAAAGGCTCATTAGCACTCATCAAGCAATTCATGCTATTGCATGCCAATGGAATCATTGCTACACATGATTTAATGCTTGGAACATTAGTTAATCTTTTCCCAAAAGACATTCGCAATCATTGCTTTGAAGCCGAGATAGCAAACAACGAACTAACGTTCTCCTATCAAATAAAAGATGGAGTAGCACAAAACATGAATGCCTGTTTCCTTATGAAAAAAATGGGGATAGCCATCATTGACGACTAATCCCCCAAGCCAAAAACAAAAAATTAAGTTTTAGCGAATTTTACTTTTCGCAAGAAAGGCAGCGACAGATGCAGCTTCACCATTGGTGAAATATTGTACAGAAGTCACAGGATTATATGTATATGGAACAAACTGGAATAACTGTACGGCTGCAAATTTTTTATCTTCAGAAAGAATAATATCTAATCGGATATTTCCACTATTCTCACTTTTCATAGTAGCATCAGGTGAAAATGTTCCCGATTTAACCATAGCTCGCAGTACATCCATGTGTTTCAGATCAAAATAAAGACTTTGCTCTCTAGTTATACTCCCGGTAGGAACGTAAACTACTTCTTTTGACTTCCAGAAAATGCGAAAAATGCCAACCAAAAACAATCCTGATCCCAAAACCATCAATCCCATACTTAAAGTTGAAGAATGATCTTCCATTTCAAAAGTCGCAGCAAAAGCCAAAATACCCGCAAGTAACATTAAACATGAAATAATTAAGCTTGAAATACTTGTACGCTTAGCAATATCTGGATGTGAAGATGCAAAAATAGTTGCATCAATAGCTTGAGTTGTCATATTATTATAAGTTTATATAATTAGTAAAATAAGTTTTATATCCATGAGAGCATATACTAAAGATTTATACACTATAACTCATGTAGGAACAGTACTAAATAAACTTCTAAATAATAATACGTTTTAAAGCAAATACATAGTATTCACTTGCCGGTTGGCAACAATAAGCAGTTGTGGTATCATAAACCTTTCCGAAATGTTGGGTCAATGATGCGTCACGTAACAATAGACTTTGAAATATTCCTCTTAAAGCTGATGAATATTCAAGCATATTATACCGTTGGATACGTGTATTGACTATTTGATGAGACTGCATAGCGGTCAACTCGCCCTCTGGTAAATATGGCAATTGAGTATTACTAAATTCGTGGGAATGACTTTCAATATATTCAAGTTTATGGTTCTGAGTTTCTATTGACTTATCAATAGAAATATTACTTGCTGCGGTATTTAATACCCATACAAATAACGTAAACAATATTATTTTTACAAACTTAGCCATATCTAATTGCAAATATAACAGATTATTCAGTTGAAAAGTTTACTAGATATCAAAATTAATGTATCTTTAGAAAAGACAACAAAAAAAGGTCATCTTTTTCAAGATGACCTTTTTCATATCTATATAAATAATTGTCGAATTATTCTGCTGATTCAGCTTTAGGTTCTTCTGTTGCAGAAACCTCAGCAGCAGGAGCAGCGGCTTTTTTTGAGCGACGAGTACGAGTAGCCTTCTTAGCAACTTTCTCTTTAGCCATATTTTCATCGTAATCCACGAGTTCTATAAAGCACATTTCTGCATTATCACCCAAACGATGCCCTGTCTTGATTATACGTGTGTAACCACCTGGACGATCTGCAATCTTAACAGAAATTTCTTTGAACAATTCTGTAACTGCCACTTTATCCTGCAAATTACTAAATACAACACGACGAGAGTTTGTAGTGTCTTCTTTAGATTTTGTGATCAAAGGCTCAACGAATTTTTTCAAAGCTTTAGCCTTCGCTACAGTCGTAGTGATTCTTTTGTGCTTGATCAAAGAACAAGCCATGTTAGATAACATAGCACTTCTATGAGAAGCAGTACGACCTAAATGATTGAATTTCTTATTATGTCTCATTTTTTATTCTTTATCTAATTTATATTTAGAAATATCGGTTCCAAACGACAGATTCAGACTTTCCAGCAAATCATCAAGCTCGGTAAGCGATTTCTTTCCGAAGTTTCTGAATTTCAGCAAATCCGTTTTGTTGAACTGTACCAAGTCGCCAAGTGTTTCCACATCTGCAGCTTTCAAACAGTTTAGCGCACGTACTGACAAATCCATATCAACGAGCTTCGTCTTCAACAACTGGCGCATATGCAAAACTTCTTCATCAAACTCTTCATTGCCATCAACATCATTACTTTCAAGAGTAATCTTCTCATCAGAGAACAACATAAAGTGATAAATCAAAATCTTTGCAGCTTCTTTCAGCGCTTCCTTCGGGTGAATGGAACCATCCGTCGTAATTTCAATGATCAGTTTCTCATAGTCAGTCTTCTGCTCAACACGGAAGTTTTCTACAGTATACTTTACATTACGAATCGGGGTATAAATAGAATCGATTGGAATTACATTCACATCGGTACAATATTCGCGGTTTTCATCAGCGGGGACATAACCACGACCCTTATTGATTGTAATATCAATCTGCATAGTTGCCTTAGAATCTAAATGACAAATAACTAATTCCGGATTTAACACTTCAAATCCAGTCAAATACTTACCTATGTCACCTGCTTTAAATT
>OGOG01001279.1_pt1 | contig 25112 bp, 19 predicted proteins | sample 1552581 | NCBI WGS metagenome assembly OGOG01 (sample SAMEA2580152, study PRJEB22360) | human gut metagenome | biome: human gut; feature: human-associated habitat; material: faeces | place: Denmark | collected 2008/2010 | reverse complement strand
TCTGCCGCACCTCGCTCGCCGTATCGGCACTTAGAATTATGCGGTATTGCCTTTAATAAAAAACGGGCTGCTGCCCCCCACTGCAAGCCGCAGCACCCGGAACATAAAATAGGAGGAAAGCATGACCTGTACCCACTACAACTTCCCCGTGCCGGAAGAAAAAATGGTGCGTGTAATTACCGATACCGACCTTTGCAACGAAGCGGACGATCCGTTTGCTGTTGTGCAGGCACTGTTGAGCCCCAAGTTTGATAATGTCGGCGTGGTGGCCGCCCACTTTGGCACCCGCGACCCCAACGGAATGCAGAAAAGCTGGCAGGGTCTGAAAGACTTGACGGTCCTGATGCAGCTGACGGTTCCGGTGCTGCACGGTGCGCCCCACGCTTTGCCGGATGCCGCTACCCCGGTGCCCAGCGAAGGCGCGAAGCTGATCATCCGTGAAGCGATGAAAGAGGATACCCGCCCGCTGTTTGTGCTGCTGCTTGGCCCACTGACCGATTTGGCCAGCGCCTATTTGCAGGAACCCCGCATTGCGGGCCGGCTGACCGCAATCTGGATCGGCGGCGCACCGTACCCTGTGGGCGGGCCGGAGTTCAACCTGGGCAATGATGTCAACGCCGTCAACGTGGTGTTTGGCAGCACCATGCCGGTGTGGCAGGTGCCCAAAAATGTGTATGAGATGATGCCGGTCAGTATGGCGGAACTGGAATACCGTGTGCGCCCCCAGGGAGCCGTGGGCCGCTACCTGTTTGACCAGCTGGTGGCTTACAGCCAAACGCCGGAATCCCGCGCCAGCGCGTTCCGCACGGGCGAAAGCTGGGTTTTGGGCGATAACCCCGCCCCCGGCCTGCTGCTGTATGAACACCGCTTCCAGTTTGACTGGGTGCCCGCGCCCTATGTAACGGCGGACCAGACTTATGCCGCCATCGGCCGCAATCGGCCCATCCGGGTGTATAAGGGGATCGACAGCCGTCTGATCCTGGATGATCTGTACGCCAAGCTGGCGTTGTTTGCCCAGTATATGGCGCAAAAGGGGGAGTGAACCATGCTGACTGTGACCGGCCTCTGGTTTGACCATGAGCGGACCCCCGTTGGGCTGGACCATACCCCCGTGTTCGGCTGGCAGCTGGAAGGAAACTGCCGGAACATCCGCCAGACGCAGTACCGCCTGCAAGTTGCCCTGACCCCGGATTTTGCCGCGCTGCTGTACGATGAAACCTGTGAAACCGGAAACTCCACCGCGGTGCACGCGGCGGGCCTGACGCTGCAATCACTGCAAAAATATTACGCCCGTGTGCAGGTTTGGGCCGATACCGCTGCTGGTCCCCAGCAGACCCTGTGGAGCGAACCGGCGGTGTTCATCACCGCCCTGCTGGACCCGGCAGCCGAGTGGAAAGCCGAGTTTGTGAGCGCGGAATCCCCCGAAACCTGCAGGGAATCCTCCGCCGGTACAATGGTGCGCGCGGCGTTCACCGTAAAGCCGGGGCTGCGGGCCGCGTATGCCTGCACCACGGCGCTGGGGCTGTATAATGTTTATCTCAACGGCCAAAAGGTCAGCACCGATGAGATGACCCCCGGCTGGACAAGCTATAACCGCCGCCTGCTCTACCAGACCTATGAGGTCACTGCCATGCTGCACCCCGGCCTCAACATGGCCGGGGCAATGCTGGGGGCCGGGTGGTACAAGGGTGTGATGGGCCTGACCCGCTCCCGCAACAACTATGGGGATACCACCGCCTTTGCCATGCAGTTGACCCTTGTGTATGCCGATGGCACCCGTGAAACCGTGAACACCGGCCCAGCATGGCAGGGAACGAAGGCACCCGTGATATTCTCAGAGATTTACCACGGAGAAGCATACGATGCCGCGCTGGAACTGCCCCACTGGGCCGAATGCGAAACGCCGGAAAACACCCCCGCAGGCCGCTGGCACGCCGTGCACACCGTGCCGTACCCTGCCGCCAAACTGGCCGCCCAGGCCGCAGGCAAGGTATGCGTGCAGCAGCGCATCCCGGCGCAGCGGGTGTTTACCGCGCCGGATGGCAGCACAGTGGTGGATTTTGGCCAGAACATGGCGGGCCGGGTGGAAATTACCGTGCAGGGTACAGCCGGGCAGGTGGCTGAACTGCGCTGCTTTGAGGAGCTGGACGCCGATGGCAACCCCTACCTGGCCAACCTGCGCAAAGCCCGCACCACCATGCAATATACCTTTGCCCGCAGCCAAACGGTGACCTGGCAGCCGCAGTTTACCTATATGGGATTCCGCTATGCGCTGGTGGTGCAGTGGCCGGGAAAACCGGAACCGGCCAATTTTACCGCCTGCGTGCTGCACAGCACCATGCAGCCGGCGGGGGAGTTTACCTGTTCCGAACCGCTGGTGAACCAGTTGAACCATAACATTTTGTGGGGGCTGAAAAGCAACTTTTTGGATGTGCCCACCGATTGCCCCCAACGCGATGAACGCCTTGGCTGGACCGGCGATGCACAGATTTTTTGCGAGACCGCCTGCTGGCTGGCCGATACCTGGACTTTTTACAGCAAGTGGCTGAAAGACCTTGCCGTGGACCAGCTGCCGGACGGCGGCGTGGCCAATGTGGTGCCCAATATTGAGGAAACCCACACCGAGGCCAACTGGCTGATGAAAAACTGCCCATATGGCGCTTCCGGCTGGGGCGATGCCGCGACTGTGATCCCCTGGGTGCTGTACCAGATGTATGGCGACGATACCATTCTGCGCAGCCAGTACCCCAGCATGAAGCGCTGGGTGGATTTTATGCGCGCCAACACCCAAAACGGTCTGTTTGATTTCAAGATGCAGCTGGGCGACTGGGTGGCGCTGGACGCCGAACCGGGCAGTTATTTTGGCGCAACCCCCACGGCGCTGACCAGCCAGGCGTACTATGCGCTTTCGGCCCAGCTGCTGGCGCTGGCGGCGGAGGTACTGGGCAACCGGCAGGATGCAGAGCTTTACGCGGGGGTTCACCGCCAGGCAGCCCAAGATTTTGCCGCAAACTTTTTTACTCTGGATGGTGCAATGACCGCCCAGACCCAGACAGCCCATATTTTGGCCCTGCGCTTTGGCCTGACCCCGCAAAAGTGGAAGCAGAAAACGATCCAGCGCCTGCTGGAACTGTTGGAACAACAAAACGGGCATTTGGTTACCGGCTTTTTGGGCACACCGTATTTCTGCGCGGCGCTCAGCCAGAATGGCTGCTGGCAGCAGGCGTATGACCTGATGTTGAAAAAAGATTACCCCGGCTGGCTGTATCAGGTGCTGCAGGGGGCCACCACTGTGTGGGAACACTGGGATGGCCGCCGCCCGGACGGCACGATGTGGTCCGCGGGGATGAACTCTTTCAACCATTACGCATACGGCGCGGTGGGGGCATGGCTGTACGGCGAGTGCGCCGGTATTGGCCAGCAGCCGGGCACGGCAGGTTTTTGCGCCGCACGGCTGGCCCCGCGCCCCGGTGGCGGGCTGCGCTGGGCCCAGGCCTGGCACCAGACCCCCTTTGGCCGCTATGCCCTGCAGTGGCAAGTTGATGACGGAAAAATCACCGTTACGGCGGCAATTCCACCCAATGCAGCGGCAAAAATCTGCCTGGAACCCGGTGCCAAGCTGCTGGAAACGGACGGCCTGACCTTTGCGGAACAAAACGGATGCCCTACCGCCCAAGTGGGCTCCGGCCAGTATCGGGTCAGCTATACGATGGAGCAGTAATTGAACCAAAGCGTTCCTTTATGGTACAATAGCCCCAAAGAAATACAACGATTACCCGCGGGAATAGAAAAAGTACTGCAGGCGAAAGGGGAAAGGGAAACATGCAAATCAAATCTGTTGCTGTTCTGGGGGCCGGTGCAGTCGGCTCTTATGTCATCTGGGGACTCAGCTCCCGCAAGGATATTCGCCTTGCTGTAATTGCCGAAGGCCCGCGTGCCGAACGGCTGAAACAACAGGGAATCACCATCAACGGCACCACCTATCGCCCGCAGGTTTGGACCCCGCAGCAAGCAAACGGCGTGGATCTATTGGTGGTTGCGCTGAAATACGGTGCGCTGCCCGGCGCACTGGACAGCATTGCCGCCGCCGTTGGCCCCAACACCACCGTGATGAGCCTGATGAACGGTGTGGACAGTGAGGAAATCATCGCCGCCAAAATCGGTGCGGAACATGTTCTGCCCTCCCTCATCAAGGTGGCCTCCCACAAGGAAGCCGACGGCTACCACTTCAACCCCGAAACCACCATCGGCATTATCTATGGCGAGCTTGCCGCACCGCTGAAAAGCGAGCGCGTGCAGGCGGTGGAAGCATTGCTTGCCGGTACGGGCATTCATTCCCGCGTTACCCCGTATATTAAGGAAGAAATCTGGAGCAAGTTCCGCCTGAATGTCTGCAACAATCTGCCGCAGGCCATTTTGGGCGCGGGCGTTGGCTGTTACCAGAGCAGTGCCCACATGAAAGCCATCAGCGATGGTTTGTGCCATGAGCTGGAGGCCATTGCCGTGGCAAAGGGCATTGATTTGAGCAAGGTGGATGCAAGTTCCCGCCATGGCAGCCTGGTCCCACCTGCAACGCGCTATTCCACGTTACAGGATCTGGATGCCGGGCGGCACACCGAAATTGACATGTTCTCCGGTGCGCTGATGCGGATGGGGCAGGAACTTAGCATTCCCACGCCGTATAACGAGTATACCTATCACATGATCAAGGCACTGGAAGAAAAGAACGATGGCCTGTTTGATTATGCGGCCAAGGCAAGCGATTTGACCTGCGCCAAATAAGCGGGCGAGAGGGAAAAGCATAAAAGCGTTCTACCGGATGCGCCAAGGCCAGTGCGATTTGCTGCTGACCTGCTGCACGGTAATTTTGCGCTTTGAGGATGGGCGCATCAAAGCCCAGTACCCTATGGATGCAGCCGGGGCAGAAAATGTGAAACACTTTTTTACCGCAAAACCGGACGCACAGGAAGAAAAAGAATTAACAACGACAAAATAACAGTAATACGCGAATAAAAACGCCAGAGCAGCAACCCTTACCGGGTGCTGCTCTGGCGTTTTTGCTTGCTGTTCCGTCTGCCTTTATGGGGTTAAAAAGGCAGGGGATTACTTTTTAATCTTGATCAGCTGGGCGTTCAGGCTGGGCAGGAACTTATCCCCCAGCAGGTCGGTGGAGATCATGCCGCTCATGTGTTCGGGGCTCATGCCGCTCATCATGCTCCACATCCCTTGGCCGGGTTTCAGGTCAAAGTTGGTGACCAGCTTTACGGCCTTGGCAACAATGGCAAAAGCTTCCTCGTTCTTGGCCAGCTCTGCCATAGAGTCCTTGATATTATAGTACCCTTCGGGGAATTCCATCGGGGATTCCAGATCCAGGCTGCCCATCTGCTTAAACCAGTTGGCAACGCCCTCCTGGCGCTCATTGAACTCCGGCAGGGTGTAGCAGGCGGGCTCTTTCTCTACTTTTTCCAGCGTGATGGAATCCTTGGCGGAACCGGCCACGGCCAGCAGGGTGTTAAAGCCTTCGGCCAGCGCCACGGTAAAGTGGAACACGCGGTGGGCCTGCTGGGTGCCAACTTCCTTGCCGTTCAGGTACAGGGTCACGCAGTCCTGATTGGAGTAAACCTTGACTTCGGTGGTTTCCCCGGCGCGCTGGGCATAGCGGCGGCCGTTGATGTGCACCATCGGGTCCTTGGTCCAGTATGCCTGGTACAGGTAGAAGCTGTCCTTGCGGGTTTTGCGGTCAATGGTAACAAGGCCCTTATTGTTGCGGCCTGCCACGCCGCCCTCGTTGCGGGCTGCGCAGCCAAAGTCGAACATGTTCCATACATGGCTGGCCCAGATCCAGGGACGATCCTCAAAGGCCTGTGCCATATATTCATGGTATACGGCCTGGTATTCCTCGGTATAATCCTTGCACTGGGGGGTGCTGCTGTGCCAGTTGATGATGCCTTCGCAGCCGTATTCCGAAACGCCAAGGCAGATATCGGGGTGCTCGGCGTGGAACTTGTCCAGCCAGGGACCATTGTCCTCAATCTTGCCGCCATACCAGCCAAAGTAGTGGTTGTAGCTTTCCAGGTCGGTGATGTGGTGCATGGGGCCGTCGGTCGGGGTGTGCGAAACATGGGCAATGGTGGTGGAACGGGTGGGATCCAGCTCCTTACACAGCTTCTGCAGGTCGTGGTGGCGTTCCACCAGCTCCTGGCTGATGCCGCCAATCAAAATTTCGTTGGAAATGCCCCAGAACATGATGGACGGGTGGTTGTAGTTCTGGACGATCAGCTCGGTCATCTCGCGGCGGCAGTGTGCGTGGGCATCCTCGCCGGGTTTGAACACGCTGATGAACGGAATCTCGGCCCAAACGGCAAAACCGATGGAGTCGCAGGCGTTATAGAAATCCTGACTGTGCTGGTAGTGGGCCAGACGAATGGTGTTGGCACCGACTTCCTTGATCATCTGGGCATCTTCGTAATGGTCGTCAATGCTCAGAGCGTTGCCTTTGTACAAGCGGTCCTGATGGCGGGAAACACCGCGCAGCGGGGTGGGCACGCCATTGATGGAAAAGCCGCCGTCCGGGGTGACGGTGTAGCTGCGCACACCAACATTGACGTACAGATCGTCATAGGATTCATTGCAGCGCTGCAGGCGGGCAATTACGGTGTACAGGTTGGGCTCGTCCATGCTCCACAGCTCAGCATCAGGCACATACAGGGTAACGGCGGTGTTATCAGCCGGGCGGGTGGCGGAAGCAACCTCAAATCCATAGGGATCTTCAATGCTGTACTGCACGGTAAAGTTTTCGTCCGGGTTGGTCACATAGCTTTTGATTTCGAACGTGGCGCCGCCGTCCGCTGCCGGTTTGGGGGTAACTTTAATGCCGGGGCCGCCGAAATAATCCAGGTCAAAGTGGGTGTTGGGCACGCTGATCAGGTTGACGCCGCGGTACAAGCCGCCATAGAACGTGAAGTCGGCGGAAGAGGGATACATGGACGGCGTATCTTCGTTGCTGACTTCAATGGTCAGCTCGTTCTCGCCGTCATGGCACAAATCCGTCACATCAGCGCGGAAAATGGAGTAACCGCCCTCGTGGGTGGTGGCAACCGTTCCGTTGACCTTGACGGTAGCGGAAAGGGCTGCGGCCAGAACTTCAATATAGGTGCGGCCGCCGGCCAAAGGCTGCTTGGGCACAGTAAAGGTGCAGGTGTAAACACCGGTGGTGCGCAGATAGCTGCCGTTGCCGTCCATGCCATCCACCGCGTTCCAGGTGTGGGGCAGGGTAACCGCTTCAGCCGGGCGTTCGCCCTTGGGGAAGGTCAGGGTCCAGTTTTTGTTCAGGGAAATTACGTTACGCATGGCAAATCTCCTGTCTTGTTGTGGTTTGTGGTGCGGAATGTTATTTTATGATGGGTTTATTGTACCACAGCGTCCGACAGGATTTTAGAAAGTTTTTATGAAGAAATAGTAGAATTTTCAGTAGAATGATTTGCAAAGTGCAGGACTGAATAAAAACTGCTTGCAGTGCTTGCAGCAGTTCTTTTATGGTACTTGATGATAAAAGGCTGCCGCCTGCATTTTTCGATAGCGCACCAATTTTTGAGCGGCGCACCTGCGCCGCGGTTCAAAAGCAGTGTTCTTTTTTAATTTATGGCAATACCGCATAATTCTAAGTGCCGCAGCCGCCGGAGCGGTGCTTAAGCCGTAAGGCGGGAATTGTGCGGTATTGCCTAAGGAATCCCCCTGTTCTATTGTCGATCCAAAACGATTTTCCTCAGTCTCTCCAAATCGTCCTCATCCGGATGGGAGAGGGCACGGTCAAAGTTCTCAATCAGAGCGTCAATGTTTGCCGGATGCTCCGGCTGTGTCTTCATTTTCATATAACGATCCCGTACCGACTGCGGCATTTTGCCCTGGCACATATACTCTCCGAACACGGAGTTGCTTGGGCCAACAGACTGCTTAACATGCTCAAGGATCTTCTGAAAATATGCCTCGCTGCCGCCAAAGCCCGCCGTCCCGAATAGAAAAACCTTTTTGTCTCTCAGCTTTGACAGTAGTTCCAAGGTTGCACTGTCCGCGTTGCCCTTATCCGTCCAGAACCCGATATAGAGTATTTCGGAGTGCAGTTCTTCCGCTTTCGGCGCACCGAAATAGTCACAGTCTTCTGCCGGAAGCACCGCGCGAATTGTATCAGCAAGTTTTTTTGTGTTGCCGGTCAAGCTGCTGAATATGATCGAATATTTTTCCTTATCCATAGGAAAAGCCTCCTGTCTAATCAAATCGGCATCGGTGTCCGGGCGATCAGAATGACCGCCAGAATCGCGCCCACAAACGCTGTAGCACCGATGACAGCCAACACCTTTTTGTTGGTTCTCTTCTTCGCTGCTTTGCAGATCAGAGCGGCGCAAGCTACGCAGACAGCCGCAGCAATAAGCGCAATGCCAAGTGTTTCCCATAACCACGACAATTCATTGATCCAGTTCATAACATCACCTGTCTTTCTCCATTCTCTTCCGGATGCGCTTAGTCCATTAAGCCGTATTTCTTATAGGTGTTCAGCAGCTGCTTATAAAAGAGCCGGTTGCCGAAAAACTGCCGATACGTCGCGGACTTCTCTCGACCTTCGGCTTTGAGGCGTTCCATCTCATCCGCCTCGTAAGAGGCTTGTGCCTTGAGATCATTGAGCATTTTTTCAAATCCGCGATTTTTCTGTAAGAGCCTTTGGTGCGCGGAAAGGAAATGCCGTTCTCGTACCGGGTAATCATACGTCTGTTGATCCCCAGTGCATCGGCTACTTCCTGCTGGGTCAGCTTCCGATTCTCCCGTTCAGTCTTGAATTTCTCTCCAAACGTCATTTTGGTGATCACTCCTGTCCACAAAAAGCTTGCGCCATCAAATTGCGCAAGTCTATGGCGAAGGCAATCATAATGACTGAGCAATCCAACTGCTCATAGCATATCCTGAATTGCTCATCCCGTCAAGAAACATGGGGAGTCGTACACGAAAAAGTTACATCTTTTGAGCAGTTCAAATGAACAGGCATTTGTACTGCCGAACATCATCCGTACCGGCATACACCGGTGTGAAGGAACCGGAGTAAGAAATACGGAAATGGCTGCACAGTACAGAAAAGGATACGTCCCGGTTACGCTGGGTGTGGACAGGTTGCGGCTTACAATATAAAAGGAAAAGCCAGAACTGCAGGAAACAAGCAGTGCTGAAGATGTGCCAACCTCATCCAATCCAAATCCCCAATCCCACCTCCGTCCCACCGCCTATTCGGCCTTCAACTTCGACCATATCACATTTTGCAATATTTAGGCTACAAAATGTGAGGAAAAAATGAACGAACTTTGATATGATAGGGATGAAATAAAAGGCTGCTATGGATTATGGGGAAAGGAATGGCGGTTTCTGTTCAATATGCCCACTGACGAGCAGAAAGTGCGTGACCGTAATTTTTAAGCAGGCCCAAAAAACGGACAAATACATGGAACAGAAAAGGGAAGGAGCTTGTACATGAAAGTTTGCTACACGGCAGGCCAGGTCAAAAAGCTGGAAAACTGCTTCTCGGTTTCCACCAATGCGGTGGAGATCCGCATCTGGTTTTTGACGGACGATATTCTGCGTATCCGCGCCGGTTTTGATGGGGATTGGGACGAAGCGTCCTACAGTCTGACCATGACCGCCTGGGACTCCCGCACGGACGAGCTGATGAAGGACTGCCGCAAGCGCGTGCAGACCGCCGCTGCCGAACTGACCGATGGCGACAAGCAGGCCGTGATCCAGGGCAGCCGCCTGAAGGTGGTTGTGGAAAAGGCACCCTTCCGTATCATGGTATACGATAAAGATGGCAGCCTGCTGCATGCAGACATTCCCGACCTTGCTTATCGTGAGGATTCCAACCACCGCCGCATGCACGCTTCCCAGATCGAAGCCGATGACTGCTTCTATGGCTTTGGCGAAAAATCCGGCGAGATCAACAAGGCTGAAAAGTACATGAACATGGCCCCCGGCGATGCCATGGGCTACAATGCCAAGGAGACCGATTCCCTGTACAAACACATTCCGTTCTACATCAAGCTGAACCGCGGTACCAAACAGGCAGTTGGTTACTTCTACCACAACACCGCTGAATGTGATTTCAACATGGGCCGCGAAAAGCGTAACTACTGGCACCGTTACTCCACCTACCGCACCGATGCCGGGGATGTGGATCTCTTCCTGATCGCAGGCCCCTCCATCCGCGATATCATTGAGCGTTACACCGATCTGACCGGCAAGTCCGTCATGCTGCCCAAAGCAGCGCTGGGATACCTGGGCAGCTCCATGTACTACCCCGAATTGCCGGAAAACAGCGATGACGCTGTGCTGGAATTCATTGATACCACCCATGAGGAGGACATCCCCGTGGACGGCTTCCAGCTTTCCTCCGGCTACTGCGCCGTGGAAACCGAGCAGGGCATCAAGCGCTGCACCTTCACCTGGAACAACAAGCGCTTTAAGGACCCCGCTGACTGGTTTGCCCAGATGGTCAAGCGCGGCATTCTTGTTTCGCCCAACATCAAACCCGGCATGCTGCTGGTTCACCCCCTGTTGGAAGAGATGAAGGCAAAGGATATGTTCCTGCCCGCATCCGATGACAACGCCGGTGTGGACGGCCTGGCGGTGGGCACCTGGTGGGGCGGCCCCGGCCTGTTTGTGGACTTTACCAAGCAGTCCACCCGCGAACACTGGAAACAGTACATCAAGGACGCCCTGCTGCGTTACGGCTGCCGCTCCCTGTGGAACGACAACTGCGAGTATGACAGCATGGTGGACAAGGACGCCAAGGTTTACTTTGAAGGCAAGGGCAGCACCATCGGCACCATGAAGCCGGTGATGAGCAACCTGATGTGCCAGCTTTCCAACGAAGCCATTGAAGAGTACGACCCCAACTGCCGTCCCTTCTCGGTCTGCCGTTCCGGCCATGCCGGCATCCAGCGTTACGCCCAGGTTTGGGCAGGCGATAACCTGACCCACTGGGATACCCTGAAATACAACATTGCCACGATTCTGGGCATGGCGCTCTGCGGCGTGTCCAACCACGGCTGCGACATCGGCGGCTTCTTCGGCCCCGCGCCGGAGGGCGAGCTGTTCGTGCGCTGGGTGCAGAACGGCATCTTCCAGCCGCGCTTCTCCATCCATTCCACCAACACCGACAACACCGTGACCGAGCCCTGGATGTTCAGTGATAAAAAGCAGTACATCCGCGATGCCATCAATTTCCGCTATAAGCTCAGCCCGATGCTGTATTCCCTGATGGTGCGCGCCCACGAAAGCGGCCTGCCGATCTGGCAGCCTACCTTCGCCGTGTTCCAGAACGACCCCGCCACCTATGATGAGGGCGTTGACTTCATGTTTGGCGATTCTCTGCTGGTGGCCAACGTTGTGGAAAAGGGCCAGACCGTGCGCCCTGTCTACCTGCCCAAGACCGAGAACGAAAACGAGCGCTTCTACAACTTCTACACCCGCGAGGAGTACGCTCCCGGCCAGACGATCGAGGTACCGGTTGATATTTCCAGCATCCCGCTGTTTGTGCGCAGCGGTGCTATCCTGCCCATGAGCGGCAACCGCCTGCACAACCTGATGACCGAAAAGACCACTGAGCTGGAGATCCTGATGGCACCGGATGTGGATTCCGAGTTTGTTCTGTACGAGGATGACGGCTGCACCAATGAGTATCTGAAGGGCGCTTACCTCAAGACCCGCATTGCCGTGACCGCAGGCGTAAAGACTTACGTTCACTTTACCAACGAGGGCGATTACGATACCGCTGTGGAAAGCATGTATCTGGATATGATCCACCGCGAAAAATCCCCGTTCTATGTGCAGCTGGATGGCAAGGAGCTGCCGCACTTCCTGCACCGCCGCAAGTTTGAGGAAGCCGAGAGCGGCTGGTACTACAGCCAGCGCCTGAAGAGCGTGCAGGTCAAATACCCCAACCCCAAAAAGGACCATGAGATCATGGTCTCGTTTGAGCAGTTTGATCTGATTGGTATGTAACGCGCCGTAAAACGCGATACAAAATAGAAGGAGGAAACAAAATGTTCAAAAAGATTGCAGCGCTGGCAACGGCTGCTGTGCTGTGCGCCGGGCTGATGGCCGGCTGCGGCGCATCCAGCACCACGGCTGACACCAGCTACAGCGCAGAAAACCCACTGGTTCTGACGCTGGCCCACGGCCTGTCCGAGACCCACACCGTCCACATTGCCATGACCCAGTTTGCTGAGGAAGTGAACGAAAAGACCGATGGCCGCATCCAGGTCAAGATCTTCCCCAACGGCCAGCTCGGCAGCGAAAACGAGAACCTGGAGCAGCTGCAGGCAGGCGTTATCGCCATGACCAAGGTTTCTGCCCCCGGTCTGGCAACGTACAACGAAGCCTACAACGCATTCGGCCTGCCTTACATCTTTAATGATACCGAGGATTTCTACCATGTCATGGACTCCCAGCAGATGCAGGATTTCTTCCTCTCTACCGGCGATGACGGCTTTGTTACCCTGACCTATTACACCTCCGGCGCCCGCTCTTTCTACACCAAAGACAGAGCCATCCGCACCCCGGCTGACCTGAAGGGCCTGAAGATCCGCGTGCAGGACATGAAGTCCCAGACCGATATGATGAACTATCTGGGCGGCATTCCCGTTGCCATGTCTTACGGCGATGTGTATACCTCCCTGCAGACCGGCATCATTGACGGCACCGAAAACAACGAAACCGCACTGACCACCGGCAAGCACGGCGAAGTGTGCAAGGTCTACTCCGTTGACCAGCACGCCATGATCCCCGACGTTCTGATCATGAGCGAAAAGGTATGGAAGCAGATCTCCCCGGAAGATCAGGAGATCATTCTGGAAGCTGCCCACAACTCCACCGAGGCCCATAAGGTCATGTGGGATACGGCCATTGAAGAAGCTGTAAAAGAAGCACAGGAAACCATGGGCGTTGAGTTTGTTTACGATGTAGACAAGGAAGCTTTCCGCGAAGCAACCCAGCCCATGATCGAAGCATACGAAGAACAGTATCCCGGCGTTAAGACCCTGATGGATACGATTGAAGCTGCACGAGAGGGGGAATAAAACATGAAACAGTTTTTGGGTAAAGTAAAGTTCTGGATGGATAAGTTCCTCAGCATTGCCTGCGCCGTTCTGCTGTCTTTCATGACCATCCTGGTTCTCATCCAGGTGTTCTCCCGTTATGTCCTCAACAGCCCCGTTGCCTTTACGGAGGAACTGGTGCGCTACAGCCTGATCTGGACCGGCTTTATCGGTGCAGCTTACGCATTCTCCACCCGCGAGCATATGTCCCTGACGCTGGTGCGCGATAAATTCACCGGCAAAGCCCACACCGCTCTGCTGGTTGCCATCGACGGCCTGATCCTGCTGCTGGCGATCTTCGTCATCACCATCGGCGGCTTCAAGCTGGCTGTTTCTGCCAGCCGTGAATTCTCCGCTCTGCTGGGCATCCCCCGCAGTCTGGTGTACTCCATCGCTCCGATTTCCGGCATTTTCATCATCATCGCCCAGATCATCAACATTTATGAAGATATCACCGGCGAAAAAGTTGACTGCTAAGGAGGGCACAGAACAATGAGCATTACACTGACAACCGTTATCCTTTTTGCTGTGTTCGGCGTGCTGCTGTTTTTGGGCGTGCCCATCTCCATCAGCATCGTGGTTTCTTCCATTGTAACCGCCATGTCCACCCTGTCTTGGGACCAGATCACCTTTATCACCATGCAGAAGATGAACTCCGGCGTTGAGTCTTTCTCTCTGCTGGCTGTGCCCCTCTTCATCCTGGCTGGCAACATCATGAACAACGGCGGTATTGCCAAGCGCCTGGTCAACTTTGCCCAGCTGTTCGTTGGCAAGATCCCCGGCTCCATGGCACAGGCCAACATCCTGGGCAACATGCTGTTCGGCGCACTGTCCGGTTCCTCCGTTGCTGCTGCTTCCGCCATGGGCGGTTGCATCAGCCCCATTGAGGAAGAAAACGGCTATGACCCCGCTTACTCTGCAGCAGCCAACATTGCTTCCGCCCCCACCGGCCTGCTGATCCCGCCCACCTCCGCATTCATTGTTTACTCCACCGTTGCTGGCGGTGTTTCCATCTCCACCCTGTTCATGGCTGGTTACGTTCCCGGCATCCTGATGGGCCTGTGCTGCATGCTGGTTGCCTTTGTCGGCGCCAAAAAGGCAGGCATGAAAGCTACCGGTTATGATAAGAGCAAGAGCATCGGCAAGACCATTTGGGACGCTGTGCCCTCTCTGCTGCTCATCGTCATCGTTATCGGCGGTATCGTTTCCGGTATCTTCACCGCTACCGAGGGCGCCGGCATCGCAGTTCTGTACTGTCTGATCCTCTCCATCGTCTACAAGAGCATCACGTTCAAGAGCTTCTTGAAGATCCTGCTGGATTCCGCCAAAACTTCCGGTATCATCCTGTTCCTGATCTCCGCTTCCTCCGCCATGTCCTTTGTTATGGCTTACTCCGGCATCCCGGCAGCCATCTCCAACGGCCTGATGAGTCTGACCAGCAACAAGTACATCATCTTCCTGCTGATGAACATCATCCTGCTGGTGATCGGCATGTTCATGGATATCACCCCGGCCATCCTGATCTTTACCCCGATCTTCCTGCCCATCGCTACCAGCTTTGGCATGACCGAGATCCAGTTCGGCGTTATGCTCATCTTCAACATGTGCCTGGGCAACATCACCCCGCCGGTTGGCTCCGTTCTGTTTGTCGGCTGCGGCATTGGCCATGTTTCCATCGAGCAGGTCACTTCCAAGCTGATCCCGTACTTTGTCGCATTGGTGCTGGCCCTGCTGGCTGTTACCTATATCCCGGCACTGTCTCTGGGTCTGCCCAGCCTGATGGGCCTGATCTGATCGCAGGCTTTGCCCCGTAACTCAACAATAGCATAAACAAAAACGGCACCGCTGCCCAAAGGAAAAAAACCGGGCGGCGGTGCTGTTTTTGCTAAGGTTCCAGATACACTTTAGGGTGTTGAAGCGACCGGCTTCTGCACAATACCTAACAAATAATTCCATAGTTTTTGCTTCCTAATGATTGTCTTGATTTAGTAACTTCATGGAATAATCGTAAAAATCACTCAATTCCTTATATGTCTGTATCTTATTTTTGCGTTTTAGATAATCAGCATAAAAGGCAAAGAAGCAAGCAAGGGCAGCACCAATAATCATCAATCCGTATCCCCATAGGGTACTTCCACCATTTAGCGTAATGATAAGACCAGTTACCGCAATAAGCAGTCCTATAATCATAACCAGGCCGCTTTGGATCAATTGTATTGCATCTTGGGGGGATTTATTTAGAGTTGTGTTGGCCACTTCTTTTTTCATAGTTTCTATATCTCCTTTCATAAGGTCATCCAAAGAAACGGAATAAATGTCGCAGAGCATAATTAGATTGTGAACATCAGGATAGCTCCTTTCATTTTCCCAACTTGAAATTGTTTGCCTTGAAACATCGAGGAGCTCCGCAAGTTTTTCTTGGCTAAAACCGCTTACGGTTCTCAGTTCTTTTAGTCGTTTACTTATGTACATCGCATTTGTTCCTTTCTTCTGTATATTCTTTATAACACATTTCCGCAAAAATACGATCAAGTTTACTTTCCAACCACCGTCAAAATCTCTTTACATAGGTGTTTGAAACGCAGAATCAACCATGTTTTTTATACCATCAGAGCGCCTATAACACCGTGGGAAAGCAGGCGGCAGCCTTTATTGCAGACTTTTTTGATAGCACTTCCTGCTGAACATGCCGCCAAATTTTTTCAGCCTTTCTTCCTGCCGGGTCTTGCAGGCACTCTTTTTTTGTGGTACCATGCCCTACAAAAGCAAAAATGGCCGCAAGCGGCAGGGGAGCCCCCCCCTGACCATGCAGCCAACAACAGGAAGGGCACATCATGAAATTTTTCAGTCTCGAAAATCCAATCTGGAAGTTTATCGGCAATTTGGCGGATTTTTTCCTTTTGTCCTGCCTGTGGTATCTCTGCTGCCTGCCGGTGGTAACGGCGGGTGCGGCCACAACGGCGCTGTATTACGTTACCTTAAAGATGGCCCGCGGGCAGGAAGGCCAGCTCATTCCCGCGTTTTTCCATTCTTTTAAGCAGAACCTCAAGCAGGCAACCGCGCTGTGGGTGGGGTACCTGGCGGTTGGCATCCTTCTGGTACTGGATCTGGTGATCTGCCTGCAGACCAGTTCGGTGTTTGCGGGGGCAATGTTTTTTACCAGCGTAGTGCTGCTGGCCTGTTGGGCGCTGTTTATCACCATGCTGTTCCCGCTGGTTGCCCGGTGCGATAACACCATCGGCGCGCTGTTCAAGATGGGCATTGCCATGGCGCTGCGCAATGTAATGCCTGTTCTGGCCGCGCTGATGGTCACCGTAGCATTTTTTGCCGTGGGCGTTTTTGTATTCTGGCCGGTGCTGCTGGTGGCGCCGGGGCTGGCGAGCTATTGCAACGCCTTTTTGTTCAACCGCATTTTTGATAAATATGGCATGACGCTGGAATAACTGCACAATAAAATACGGTTTGGTTACGGCACTCCGTGCGTTACCCGTTATCCCGCAGGTGGGGGTGGATGGGCAGCCCGGAGTGCTTTCTGTATTCACGGGGAGAACGCCCGGTGCTGGCGCGGAACAGATCCTTGAAATAGTTGCTGCTGCCAAAGCCGCACAGCATGGCAATTTTGGTGATGGAGTTATCTGTCATCAACAGCATCTGGGTGGCCTGGCGCAGCCGGATGTAATTCACATGCTCTTTGAACGTCTGCCCGGTGATCAGCCTGAACTTGCGGGAAAAATAGGTGGGGCTCAGGTTGCAGTACCCGGCCACTTCTTCCAGCGTTAAGGGCTGCTGGTAATTCAGCGCAATGTATTTCAGCGCGCGCTCAATGTCGGCGCTGTAGCCCTCTTTGGGAGACATGGTTTCATGGCTGAAAATGCCATTCCGCAGCAAAAGCAGCACCAGATGCAGCGATTCCAGCTCCAGCACCTGCTCCGAATATTTGCGCGGCAGGTCGTTTTCCAGCAGCATTTGGTCCAAAAGAGCTTCTACCATCGTGCGGGTCTCGGCGTTCAGAATCACCTTGCAGGAACGCTCCAGCGCCTGCTGTACTTCGGTCGGGTCGCCACGCATCATGCCGGCAAGTACATCTGATTTACAGAACACGATAATGCGCTCGCAGCTGGTTTTGCCCTCGTAGCGGGTGCTGTGGGGGTCGCCCGCAGCCACAATAAACAGGTCGCCCGCTTCCAGGTGCCACTGGCCCTGGTTGACGGTGTAGGTGCAGGTGCCGCTTTTCAGGTAAAAAATTTCGCAATAAGTGTGGGTGTGCTCATAAGACATGCGGAACACCGGGCCGTGCAGAGCACGCTCTACATAAACATCAACAGTTTGCTGCTCCAATTCTTCCGCCGTGCGGGAGTTGGAGTCGTTCTCCATCGGTTCGCGTTCGGGACTCATTGGCAAAGACGTCCTTCCATAAAGTTGTAACTTTTAGCATTGTGCATAAATTGGCGAAAATGTGTTTATGTATTATGGATATATATAATACACTATTTTTGGGGAAAGTCAAGAAAACTGTGTTTTGTAGCAAAAACTGCATATTTTTTAGTATTTTCGGTGCTTTCCAGCAGGTATAATGACAGTGTTGAAAGAAAGACGGGGTGCACACCGCCTGAATAAAAAATGTTAACGGCAAAGCTGGTTCATCGCTTGCCCAGCCGCCGTTCCACTGCTTGACATTAAGGAGAACACCATATGAAAAAGAAAATTATTGCAGCCACAATGGCCGCCGCTATGTGCGTAAGCCTGGCAGCCTGCGGCGGCAGCACCGCCGCTTCCTCCGCCGCTGAAAGCACCGCTTCCTCCACTGCCGAAAGCACTGCATCCTCTACTGCAGACGCTGCTTCCACCGGCGATGAAGAAGTTGACCTGCGCATGGCATGGTGGGGTTCTCAGGACCGCCATGACCGCACCATCAAGGCCATCGAGCTGTATGAATCTCTGCACCCGAACGTAAAGATCGAGTACGAGTATTACTCCTTTGATGACTATTTCACCAAGCTCAAGACCCTGGTTGCTTCTGACCAGGTGTGGGACATTTTCCAGCTGGGCGGCAACTTCCCCATGTACATGGATAAGATCTATCCGCTGGATGACTACATCGCTTCCGGTGTTGTGGATGTTTCCGGCATCGGCGATGCCAACCTGAAGACCACCCAGGATACTGAGGGCCATCAGCTGGGTATCTCCAACGGCCTGAACTCTTACGGCATTGCTTACGATCCCGATATGTTCGCTGAAGCCGGCGTTGCAGAGCCCACCGACACCTGGACCTGGGATGACTACGCAAACGCAGCCAACACCATCCATGAAAAGCTTGGCATTTACGGCTGCTCCTCCATGCTGACCTCTGAATTCATCGCTGGCTGCTCCGTTTACGTTGCACAGTATGGCGATGTTGGCCAGTACAGCTTCTTTAACCTGGATCTGACCGGCATGGGCTTCGATGACCCCCAGATGCTGACCCCCTACATCCAGATGCGTGCAGACTCCATCAAGAACGAGGTTTACCCCGATGCCGGTGCTTCCGCTGAGATCACCAACATCGAAAACGACTTCCTGGTAACCGGCGAAGCTGCAATGGCTTGGGTTGCTGCCAACCAGTTCCCGACCATGTATAACGTCTGCCAGGAGCAGGGCCGCACCCTCAAGCTGGCAACCCTGCCCCGCATCACCAGCGATGGCCCTTCCGGCGCTGTCATCCAGTCCTCTCAGATGCTCTGCGTCTCTCAGGACAGCCAGCAGAAAGAAGAAGCTGCTAAGTTCATCAGCTGGTTCGAAAATGACCCCGACTGCAACAACATCCTGCAGGGCGAGCGCGGCATTCCTGTAAACGCTACCGTTCGTGAGACCCTGTCTGCCAACGCTACCGAAGGCCAGCAGATCATGTACGACTTCATGGACAAGGTTTCTAAGTTCAAGATGCCGGACAAGGTCAACGTGCTGAGCCCCGACGGCCAGGACGAGGTTGTTGATAACTACCGCAACTACATCCAGCAGGTTGTTGACGGTCAGATCACCGCAGAAGAAGCTGCCCAGAAGACCTATGACGATGCAGCTGCACTGTTCACTAAGTAAGTTTTAACACAAATTCATAATGCTCCGGGCGGGCACGGTCAGGAAGAAAGGGCTGTGCCCGCCCTTTTTGAAAGGGAGGTATTCTTTCGTGAAAGGTCAAACTTCCACCTCGGCACTGAAAAGGTTCATGAACAAAGATAATACCGTCGGCCATGTGTTTGCGTTCCCGTTTATCTTTGGTTTTGTCTGCTTTTCCCTGATTCCGGTGTGCATTTCCTTTTATTATGCATTCACCAACTACTCGCTCGGCTCCAAAACCGCAGCATTTATCGGGTTCAAGAACTTCCTGCGCCTGTTCCAGGACGAGGTTTTCCTGAAATCTCTGGCCATCACCTTAAAATACGTTTTGATCTCTGTGCCGCTCAAGCTGACTTTCGCTTTGCTGGTGGCGTACCTGCTCACCCGGCCCAGCCGCATGGTTACGTTCTACCGTTCACTGTACTACCTGCCATCCCTGGTTGGCGGCAGTGTGGCCGTTGCCCTGGTGTGGAAACAGCTGTTTGCCCGCAAAGGTCTGTTCAACAGCGTGCTGGCCAACATGGACATGAGCACCATCAACTGGTTCGGCAACCAGAAACTGGCGCTTTACCCGCTGATTTTGATGTCCGTCTGGCAGTTTGGCTCTTCGATGATTATTTTTGCCGCTGGCTTAAAAGAAATCCCTGTCAGCTATTATGAAGCTGCCAGGATCGACGGCGCACGTGGATACCAGACCTTCTTCCGCATCACGCTGCCCTGTCTGTCTCCCATCATTCTGTATAACCTGATTATGCAGACCATCTCTGCTTTCATGGCATTCACCCAGGCTATGATCATCACCAACGGCGGCCCCAACAACAGCACCATGCTGTACGCCCTGTACGTTTACAACCAGGCCTTCAAGTACAATGATATGGGTTACGCCTGCGCCATGTCCTGGTTTATGCTGGTGGTTATGGGTCTTATCACGTTCATCATCTTTAAAACATCCAAGTTCTGGGTGTTCAGCGAAGCAAACTAAGCAGGGAAGGAGAGTACGGTTATGCATAACAGAAAAGCAGTCACCAAAGTACTGTATCACGCATTTGTCGTTTTGTTCGGCTTTATGATGGTTTATCCCGTGTTGTGGATGATCAGCGGCTCGTTCAAGGGCAACGCCGAAATTCTGCGCGGCACCCTGTCCCTGATCCCGAAAGAACTGAAGCTGACAAACTATGCCACCGGCTGGAAAGGCTTTGGCGGCACCACCTTTGCAACCTTCTTTACAAACTCCATCTTCATTACGGTCATTGCAACCTTCGGCACCGTCATCAGTTCCTCTCTGGTGGCCTATGCTCTGTCCCGTGTGCGGTTCCGCGGCCGCAAGTTCTGGTTCACCTGCATGCTGGTCACCATGATGCTGCCCACCCAGGTCATCATGATTCCCCAGTATCTGATTTATTATCGCCTGGGTCTGGTTCCCGGCTATGTACCCCTGATCCTGCCTTACTTCTGCGGTCAGGCGTTCTTTATCTACCAGATGATGCAGTTTATGCAGGGCATCCCCAAGGATCTGGACGAAGCCGCTACCATTGACGGCTGCAGCAAATACCAGATTTACAGCCGCATCATCCTGCCGCTGATGAAACCCTCCATCGTAACCACTGTTATCATTCAGTTCTACTGGAAGTGGGACGACTACATGGGCCCCCTGCTTTACTTGAGCCGCCCGCAGTCCTATACTGTATCTATCGCCATCAAACTGTTTGCCGACTCTGCTTCCACCACGGACTACGGCGCAATGTTTGCTATGTCCACCCTTTCGCTGATCCCCGTGTTCCTGATCTTCCTGTTCTTCAACCGCTATCTGGTTCAGGGCATTGGCACCAGCGGCCTGAAAGGCTGATGTTTGTATGAAAACCATCCAGAACCCCATCCTGCGCGGCTTTTGCCCGGACCCCTGCATGATCCGCACCGGGGACGATTATTACATTGCCACATCCACCTTTGAATGGTGGCCCTGTGTCAACCTGTACCATTCCAAAGACCTGGCCCACTGGGAGCAGCTGCCAAGCCCGCTGCGCGAACCCGGCCAGATGGACCTGCGGGGGGACCCCAACTCCGGCGGTATCTGGGCCCCGGACCTGAGCTGGGATGGGCAGTATTACTACCTGCTTGTCACCAACGTGACCACCAAAAAGGGCCGTTGGTACAACACCCATAACTATATGAGCCGTGCCGCTTCCATCACAGGGCCGTGGAGCCAGCCGGTGTACTTGAACAGCATTGGATTCGACCCTTCGCTGCTGCATGATACCGACGGTAAGTGCTACCTGGTCAATATGGTCAACGGCTTCAAGGGCGTGCTGGTGCAGCAGATGGACCCCGAAACCGGCGCCCTGCTGGGCGAACGCTGCAAGGTATACAGCGGCTCCGGCATCGGCTGCACCGAAGGTCCCCGCATCTATCACATTGGCAGCTGGTACTATCTGGTTGTGGCCGAAGGTGGTACTGGGTACTCCCATTGTGTCACGATTGCGCGGTCGGACAACGTGTTCGGCCCCTATGAGACAATGCCGGACAACCCGCTGCTGACTTCGGATCAGAACGATCTGACCGCCATCCAGAAATGCGGCCACGGTTCCTTTGTGGAAACGCAGAACGGTGAATGGTACATGGCACACCTGTGCTCCCGCCCGAACTCTGCCCGCGGCAGCCTGCTGGGGCGCGAAACAGCGCTGCAAAAAATTACCTGGCAGGATGGCTGGCCGCGGCTGGCCTGCGGCGGAAAAATTGCCCAAAACGCCGTGCCTGCCCCAAAAGATTTGCCAGAAGTGGAGCTGCCCGCAATGGCGGAACAGGATGACTTTGACGTTCCGGCCCTTGCCCCCGGCTATGCCACGCCGCGCACCCCGCTGGGCGATTGTGTGAACCTGACCGTCCGCCCCGGCTGGCTGCGGCTGACTGGGCAGGAATCCATGAACTCGCTGCACCATGTCACCCTGGTGGCCCGCCGCCAGCAGGAGCACGAAATGCAGGCCGAGACCCGCATGGACTTTGCCCCCGTCTGCCCGGAGCAGATGGCCGGTTTTACCTACTGTTATGACAGCATGAACTTCTACCTGCTGGGCAAGACCTGCGCCGAGGATGGTACCCCGGTGCTGGAACTGTTAAAAAGCGATACTGGTGTGGTGGAAGATATGTGCGACCCTGTTCCCGTGCCGGATGGCACGCTGGACTTTAAGCTGACCACCACCCCGGACGGCGGCATGGCGCAGTTCTATTACCGCCAGCCGCAGGGGGAGTGGCAGTCCATCGGCCCGGCCTGCTCCACCGATATTTTGACGGACGAGCACTGCCGCGGTTTTACCGGGGCGCATGTGGGGGTGTATGCCCACGATATGGCAGGGCTGCATAACCATGCCGATTTTGATTATCTGAACGTACATTTTGAGAGGTGAGCTCCCATGATGCAGGCAAACACCGGCGTCCGGTTTGAAACCAAAGACCCGCTGCTTTCCCAACTGGTCAAACAGGCGGAAGAAAAGTGCCGCCTGAACATTAAAAACTTTGGCGGCGACCCCGTTCTGGTTGAGGGCGGCGGCTATGAAAAAATCTGGCTGGAAACCCAGCCCATGGGCGGCGCAATGTATGCCAGCCGTGATTTTGCCACCGGCCTGAACAACAGCCTGATGTTTATGCGCCACCAGCGTGCGGACGGGCGGATTCCCGGCAGCATTGCGGTGATTGATGGCAAAGTGGTGCCGCAGTTCAACAAGTTCCAGGGCTTCTGCTTCCCGGAACCGGCGCTGGATCTTTACTATCTGGGCGGCAAGGATGCCGAATACCTGGCCCAGCTGGCCAAAACGCTGGAAGCGTTTGACGCCTACCTGTGGCGTGTACGCGATTCCGATGGGGACGGCTGCCTGGAGACTTGGTGCAAGTACGATACCGGCGAAGACCACGCCATGCGTTACGCCGACGCCCCCGACCCGTGGGAGGAGGAAACCCCGCCCCAAGGCTGCACAGCGGTGCCCATTGCCTCGATGGATGTGATGAGCTACTCATATGCCTGCCGCGAAACATTGGCGGAAATTGCACGAATCAGCGGCGATGCCGAGGCACAGGCCCAGTGGGCCGCCAAGGCCAAAGCCGTGCAGGACAAGATGGTGAGCTACCTGTGGGACGATGCCCGTGGCGCGATGTTTGACCGCGACAAAAACCACAACCAGATGCCCACCCTGATCCACAACACACTGCGCTGCATGTATTGGCACAGCCTGCCGGATGCTTTGGCGGAGCGCTTTGTCAAGGAGCACCTGCTGAACCCGCAGGAGTTCTGGACCAAAATGCCGCTGCCCAGCGTGGCCGCCAACGACCCGCTGTTCCGCAACGTGACCACCAACAACTGGAGCGGCCAGGCTGAAGCGCTGACCTATCAGCGTGCCATCCGTGCGCTGGAAAATTACGGCATGTATGAACTGATTCCCCAACTGGGGCAAAAGCTGATGCAGGCCATTGGCCCCCAGTGCCGCTTTGTGCAGCAGTATGACCCCTTTACCGGCGAACCTTCGGTTATCTGTGAACCTGGCCAGCCCCCGCAGGATGCTTACGGCCCGGCTATGCTCTCGGTGCTGGAATACACCGCCCGCATGTACGGCGTAAGCCTGGTGCGGGATACCGTGGTGTGGGGCACCTGCCCGCTGGAATGCCGCTATACCCAAACCCTGAACGGCCGCAGCTGGGAGATCGTGAACAGTGGTCACGAGGCGGAAGCCTTTGTGGATGGCCGCAAGGTGTTCACCGCTGGCCCCGGCCTGCGCATTACCACCGACCTGGATGGCAATATTCTGGGCACGGCCCGCTACCTGCCGGATGCAGACCCCGCCCAGGTGACGCCGCAATAAAGGCAACACCGCACAATTCCCGCCTTGCGGCTTAAGCACCGCTCCGGCAGCTGCGGCACGGCATCTGCGTTGCAAAATGCTCGATAAGACATCCAGTATTATCTGCGCTTTTGGCTTGGCATCTGCCGCACCTCGCTCGCCGTATCGGCACTTAGAATTATGCGGTATTGCCTAAACATTATATAATAAGGAAGCGAACACAATGGAATACCTGTATCCCGGTGGGCTGGCCAAAGCCATTACGTTCAGTTATGATGACGGCCAGGTATATGACCGCCGCCTGATCGAAATTTTTAACCAGGCTGGCTTCAAGGGAACCTTCCACCTGAACTCCGGCAACCTGGATAAGGACGGCTATGTGCAAAAGGCCGAGCTGCCTACCCTGTACGCCGAGCACGAAATTGCCTGCCATGGCGTGACACACCGCCACCCGCGCCAGATGAACCAGACTGAATGGCTGCGGGAAGTGTGGCAGGACCGCCTGACGCTGGAAGAACTGACCGGCGGTATTGTGCAGGGCATGAGCTATGCCTTTGGCGAATACTACTCCGAACAGGTGGAAGCGCTGTGCGCCATGGGCATCCAGTACAGCCGCACGGTGGAAAGCACCGGAAGTTTTGCCCTGCCGCAGGAGCTGCTGCGCTGGAAACCCACCTGCCACCACAATGATAAACTGCTGGAACGCGCAGAAAAGTTTTTGCATGTTCCGGGATATGAAAAAATGCCGCTGTTTTATATCTGGGGCCACAGCTTTGAATTTGAGCGCGAAAACACCTGGCCCCTGATGGAGCAGCTGGCAGAAAAGCTGCACGGCGCACAGGATATCTGGTATGCCACCAATGGCCAGATTGCAGATTACCTGACCGCGCTGCGCAGCACGCGCGAAAGTGCAGACGGCAAGCGGCTGTATAACCCGTCGGCACAGCCCATCTGGTTTGTGGCCGATGGCAAGGTGCGCGTTGCAGAGCCGGGTAAGCTCTGCGAAATTTAAGGCAACACCGCACAATTCCCGCCTTGCGGCTTAAGCACCGCTCCGGCA
>OGOG01001273.1_pt1 | contig 25195 bp, 18 predicted proteins | sample 1552581 | NCBI WGS metagenome assembly OGOG01 (sample SAMEA2580152, study PRJEB22360) | human gut metagenome | biome: human gut; feature: human-associated habitat; material: faeces | place: Denmark | collected 2008/2010 | reverse complement strand
GGCAGCCGTGAGACTCGCCTGGTCGCAGGCGACGCAAGAGGTACAGGAGGCCTCACGCTCGATGTCTTTTCCGGGATAGGTTGCCATGGCTACAGCGTGCGCAGGAACGCTTCCACGGCGGCGATCTGGTTCTCGGGGGTGCTCGCGCCAGCCGTGACACCCACGCGGCGGCAACCGGCAAAGGCGGCCGGATCCAGCTCGTCGGCCGATTCGATGTGGAAGGTGCGCGGGCAGGTGAGCGCGCACACCTCGGCCAGCCGCGTGGTGTTCGACGAGTTTCGGCCGCCGATGACCACCATGGCGTCCACGGCCGAGGCCAGATCGGCCGCGGCCTCCTGGCGCTGGCGCGTGGCCGAGCAGATGGTGTTCTTCACGATGGGCGCAAGCCCCGCCTCGCGCAGGGCGGCCACCACTGCCTCCAAGTTCTCGCGGCGCTGGGTCGTCTGGGCCACCACGCCCACCGGATCGTACAGGCCCTCGGGGATCTCCTCGGGCGCGGCCACCACGTCCACCTTGCCGCCGGCCTCCTCGGCCCAGGCGGTGAGCCCCTCCACTTCCGGGTGCCCCGCCTCACCCACCACGATGACGCGGCAACCCTCGGCCGCGAGCTCCGCGGCGGCGTGCTGGGCCCGGGACACATGGGGGCAGGTGGCATCGACCACGGAAAACCCGCGGTCTTCCACGGCGGCCAGCACCTGGGGCGTCACCCCATGGGAACGGATGACCACCGCCGGCACGTCCCCGGCTGCGGAAGCTGACCCTTCCGCTGACGCGTCCCCGGCTGCGGCACCTTCCCAGCAGATATCTTCCACGGAATCGACGTCCTCGGCGCCGCGAGCGGCCAGATCGGCCACCACCTGCGGGTTGTGAATGAGCGGCCCGAGCGTGTAGGCACGGCCCCCGTCGGCGATGACCTCGTCGGCCATATCCAGCGCCCGCTGCACCCCGTAGCAGGCTCCGGCCCGTTTCGCGCGAATCACTTCCACGGCTAGCTCTCCTTCGCTTTCGCGGCGGCCTTGGCGGCTTTCTCGGCGCGAGCGGTGCGGGCGGCGCGGGCCAGCTCCTCGCTCGTGTGGCGCGGGATGGGATGCTCGGCGAACACCGGGGCGTAGTCGCGTGTCTCGGGGAACAACGCCGCCATGTCCACGTCCTCGGGAGCGCAGCGGTAGTACAGCGCGAAGCACTCGCGCATGGCGTACCAGGTACAGGCTTCCACGCGCTCGTCCTTCGGCAGGAAGTCGAAATCGCCGACGAGAATGGGATCGCCGTAGTCGACGGTCACCTTCGGGAAATGGACACGCTGGCCCTTCTGCTTGATGCGCTCCACGCCGCGCACGGTCATGGGCAGGATGGGCACCTTCGCCATGCGGGCGATTACCGACACGCCGGCGTGGATGGAGGGCACCCGGTCGGTCTTGCCACGGCGCGTGCCCTCGGGCAGGATGCCCACGAGCTCCTGGCGCTTGAGCATGCGCACGGCGCGCTTGATGGAGGTCATGTCGGCGGTGTCGCGCTTCACGGGGAAGGCGCCCACCCGCGAGAGCGCCTGGCCGAGCAGGCCGTGGGCGTTGTCGAAGAGGCTGTCGCGGCCCATGAGGCGCACCCATTGCTTGGGGCGCGCGGCCAAATACATGAAGACGACGTCGAAGAACGACGTGTGGTTGCAGATGACGAGCGCCCCTTCCGCGCCTTGGAAGGCGCGCAGCTTGTCGCGGTTGTCCACCCGGTAGCGGAACAGCAGTTTGCACAGGCCGCCGACCACCACGTAGGCCGCGTTGCCAAACCAGTGCGGGATCTCGTTGGTGCTGGGCTCGCCGCCCAAATCCATGTCCCACATCTCGGAGTATTTTAGAAACATCAGCGCGCCTCTCGGGCTAGCGAACAGATCTGGTCGATTACCTCTTCGATGTAGTGACTAGTGGAGTCGATGTGCACGGCGTCGTCGGCGGGGCGCAAGGGCGCTGTGGCGCGGGAGGAGTCGGCCGCATCGCGCCGGCGCAGGTCGGCCAGCACCTCGTCGTAGTCGATGGAACCGATGCCGCGATCGACGTTCTGGCGCACCCGACGATGGGCGCGCTCCTCGTCGGAGGCGGTGAGGAACACCTTCACGGCCGCATCGGGGAACACCACGGTGCCGATGTCGCGGCCCTCCACCACGTAGTCGCCGGCGTTGCCGATGCGGCGCTGTTGGTCGAGCAGGGCCTCGCGCACGGCGGGCGCGGCGGACACCGGGCTCACGGCGCGATCGATCTCGGCAGTGCGGATGGCGTCGGTCACCTCGTCATCGCCGATGAACACGCGGCGTGGCACCGGGTCGCCTTCCACGTGCCCGAAGGCGATGTCGTAGGTGCGGGCGATCTCGCCCAAGGCCGGCTCGTCGTCGAGTGCGACGCCGTCCTGCAGCGCGCGCCAAGCGATGGCGCGGTACATGGCCCCCGTGTCCAGACAGGAGAACCCGAGTTCTTTGGCCACGGCCTTGGCCACGGTGGACTTTCCGGCCCCGGAGGGCCCGTCGATGGCGACGATCACTATTTCACCAATCCCTTCAAGTCGGCGAGGAAGTCGGGGTAGCTCACGGCCACGCAGGTGAAGCGGGTCACCGATACGGGCACACGCCCGCAGGCGCCCACGAGCGCCCAGGTCATGGCCAAACGGTGGTCGCCGTGGGATTCGAAGACGAGGCCGGAGGGCACCTGCAGCTGCGGGTTGCCCTCGACGAACAGATCGTCGCCCTCTTCCCAAGCGTCCACGCCAAGAAGCGCCAAGCCGTCGATGATGGCCTTAAGGCGGTCGGATTCTTTCACGCGCAGCTCGCCCACCTCGTGGAACACCGTAATGCCCCGGGCGTGGGCCGCCACAAGGGCGAGCACGGGGATCTCGTCGATGACCGAGGCGATGTGCTGGGAGGGAATCTCGCAGCCGCGCAGCACGGGCGTGTAGTTCACCGTGATGGTGCCGCGGGGCTCCTTGCCCTCATGCCCGCCGTAGGACTCGCGAATGTCGGCGCCCATGCGCTCCAGCGTGCGCACGAACCCGATGCGGGCCGGATTCAGCGACACGTTCTGAATGATGACGGAGCTGCCGGGCTTCAGCAGGGCGGCCGCGGCCACGAAGGCGGCCGAGGAAGGGTCGCCCGGCACGACGACGTCGGAGGCGAGCATCTCGGCGGGCCCGGTCACCGTGGCCACGCGGGTGCCGGCGGTGGTGGGCACGTTGAACTCCGGCAGCATGAGCTCGGTGTGGTTGCGCGAGGGCGCCGGCTCGTTCACGGTGGTGGTACCGTCGGCGAAGACGCCGGCCAAAAGCACGGCGGTCTTCAGCTGGGCCGAGGCCATGGGGCTCGCGTAGTCGATGGCGCGCAGGGCGCGGTTGCCGCACACGGTGATGGGCAGCGTCTCCGGCGTCTCGGGCACAAAATCGACGCCCATCTTCGCCAGGGGCGCCACGATGCGGCGCATGGGGCGCTTCTGCAGCGACTCGTCGCCGGTGATGGTCACCTTGATGTCCCAGGGCGCCACAATGCCCATGAGCAGGCGCGCCGTGGTGCCCGAGTTGCCGCAGTCAATGGGGGCGGCGGGCTGGCTGGGACCGGCGGCGCCCCAGCCGGTGACGGTGCCGGAAAGCGACCCGTCGGGCTGGGCCTTCAAATCGACCTCGGCGCCCAGAGCCTCCACAGCGCGAATGGAGGCGCGCACGTCCTCGGAGTCCAGCACGCCGGAAAGATGCGAGGTGCCCTCGGCCATGGCCGCGAACAGCACGGCGCGATGCGAGATGGACTTGTCGCCCGGCACCGTGACGTCGCCTGTGAAGGCCCCCCCGAAAGGCTCGATGATCGTGTAGGGTTCTGCGAATTCGCTATTCGACATGAGCGTACTCCTTCGGCATGAGCGGACTGAACGATACGGAGAAACCGGCGTTGATCAGCTGCATCGAGAGCTGGCCGATATCGCCTTCATCGGTGAGGATGAGGGAGAGCACGGCGTTGCCCTCGCTGATGTGGTCGATGTCAATAGATTGTATATTGCAACCCACCGAGCTGGCAATGGTGCAGACCTCCGCGACCACGCCGGTGCGGTTCACCATGGGGATGCGCACCTCGAGCAGCTTCTCGGTGGAGGGCACCCAGGCGGCCGGCAGCGCGCGGCGGGCGTCGGCGGCCTCGGCGAGCAGGCGCGTGAACGTCTCGCGGTCGCCGGTTTCCAGCGCCGCAGCGAACGAGCCCAGGATGGAGGCCATCTCGTCCAGGCCGCTCTTCAGGGCGCAGGCGTTGTCGAAGGCGATGCCGCACCACAGCTTCGGGCTGCCCGCGGCGATGCGCGTGGTGTCCTTGAAGCCGCCGGCGGCCAGCCGCATGATGGAGCCGGTGTCGTCGGCGTGCGCGCTCGCCAGCTGCATGAGGGAGGAGGCCACCATGTGCGGCACGTGGCTCACCACGGCCACGGCGGCGTCGTGCTCCTCGCGGCGCAGCGACACCACGCGGGCGTCCAGGCCGGTTACGAGCTCGTGCAGGTGCTGGAAGTCCTCGGGCACGGTGGACTCGTCGGGGCAGAGGATCCAGTTCGCGCCCTCGAACAGGTCGGCTCGGGCGCCGGCGATGCCGCTTTGCTCGGAGCCGGCCATGGGGTGGCCCGGCACGTAGCGCGCGGGCGCCGGCAGAAGCTCGGCGGCCGCGGCGAGGATGTGGCCCTTGGTGGAGATGGTGTCGGTGACGACGCCGGTGTAGCCCCAGTCGCGCAGGCGGGCGAGGTAGTCGTCCACAGCGGCCACCGGCGTGGCGATGACCACGAGCTCGCAATCGTTTTCGATGAAAGCGCGGAAGGCGGGGTCGTCGGGGCCTGAGGCCGCGTCGCACCAGCCGCGATCGGTGGCGGCGGCGCAGGTGGCGGCGTCGGTATCCACCCCGAAGACGCGCACGCCGGGCATCTTGGCCGCAAGCGCCCCGGCCAGCGACGCCCCGATGAGCCCAAGGCCGATGACGGCCACGGCCGCGAAGGGGGCGTCGGCGCCGTTCAGTTCAGCAGATTCAGTCATGGAAGTGTCTGTTTCCTCAATCGATCAGGTACCAGTCGCCTCCCATTGTATACGAAGCCGCCGCCCCCGCGCCCGAACACCCGCCAGCGCCGCATTTTCCGCACGTCTCAAAACACTCGTCGGGGGCTATTCCACTGGCGGTCCGATATGGAACTCTCCGGCGAAGATGTAATAGCGCGGGTTCTTGCTGTGCACGGACACGCGGCAGTATTCGTTGAGGGGAAAATGTGAAAGAGGCTTGCCAAAGGAGATCCCCTTGCTCCCATCGCGGCGCGTATAGTGATGCAATTCGTAGATGCCGGGGATACTCTTTCCCACATAGCGCCAGAAATCGTGAGCCACGTCAACGAGATTCTGCGGCACGTTGACGAAACGAACGGAAGCATCGCGCACGGCAGCCTCATCGATGGTGGTCAGCGAGCGCGGGAGCCTGATATGGAGTTGGCTGCAACTCGACGATTGACCCATGATGCAGTCGGTTTTCAGGCGCGTCACTCCCTCGGGAGGCGCGAACAGAATGACGCCGGGCTCGGGAATGTATTCATCGTAGTACCCATCGTAACGCCTTTTGCTGTCCCTGCGATCGGTGCACCAGTAGGGGTAGTAGTAGGAAAGCAGGCTCACCTCGTCGCCGATTCGCTCGATGAGGCAGTCGTTCACCACCTCGTAGGGACCGGAGTTCTCCTCCATGCGCAACCGCGTGGGCCCATCGCACTCAAGGAGGTAATCGTCCAAGTACTTCGGGAACGTCCAGCCGAAGGCGCCGATGCCGATGGATTCAAGGCCTCCCGGCAATTCGATGTCCCTTATGGCAGAGCAGTGGAAGGCATAGGGCTCGATGACGCGCAGCCCGTCGGGCAAAAGCACTTCATGCACATTGCAACCGCTGAAAGCCCGCGAGCCAATCACCTTGACCGTATCGGGGATGCGCACCTTACGCTGCGGCTCGATGCAGGCGACGAGCGTCTCCTCGTCCTGGGTCAGCATGCATCCGCTCTCGTCGTCATAGCAGACGGTTCGCGTCGCTGGGCGGAATTCCTCTTCCTCTTGCAAATCGTAAAGGAAACGTCGGGGAAACGGCTGCCCGGGAAACGACAGGTGCAGAAGCTTGCTGATCTGCCACCCCTCCAGGGAATCCGCGTCTAAGGAGCGCTCGTCCCAGTCCTCGACGGTCTCGCGCCACAGCCCGAACCCCGGACGATCCCAAAGCTTCGAGAAAATATCCTGCACCGCTACTCCCCTACCACGAACTTCCGCAGGTCGATGCCCAGCTCCTCAGCGCGCTCGCACAGCTCGCGGCCGTCCAGCGCATCCACCTCCCCCAGATCGGCCACGGCCGGCCACAGGCCGGCCATCATAGCCGTGCCGTAGTAGTCGCGTAAGTATTCTCGCAGCGCATCAACGTCGATCGTGGCCACTGGCGGCCTCCTTTCCCACCAAGCCTTCTGAACGCTATCGTTCTCTCGCGTTCTCCGCGAACCCTACAGCTCCAACGCCTTCTTGGCTGCGGCCACCGCGTCGCCGTCCGGGTAGAAGTCGGGGCTGATGGCGCTGATGAGCTCCGGGGCGATGCCCTGCAGATCGCGGATGGCGCTCATGGGCAGCAAAATGCGCCGTGCCCCGGCGTTGCGGGCCACGCGCATGATGTCCTCCAGATCGCGCAGCTCGCCCATGGTGCCCGACATACGCAGCACGCCCGGGATCACGAGCGCCGCCGAGGCGGGCCGGTTGGCCGCCGCCGAGCAGAGGCCCACGAACTCAGCCAGGGACACCTCGTCGGAGGCGCCCTTGCCCTGCAGGTCGTTGAAGAACAGCAGGTAGTCCTTTTTGTTGATATGCATGCCGGGGGCCACCCGCGCCGCATTGTTCTCGAAGTACTGCCACGCCGCCTTAATGGCCTCCTTCACGGCCTTGTACCCGCCCAGGCCCTCGGTCTGCAGATGGAAATCGCCGGCCACAGCCCGATTCTCCAGCTTGTACACGGCGCATTCCCCGCTTGCCGCCGAATGTCCGATGCCGAACACGTGGCCCGGCAGCAGCTGCGCGTCGGGAATGAGCGCGCCGTCGGACTGCTCGGGCACCCCCACCACCCGCGCGTCAGTGGGGTCGTCGGCGTCGTAGTAGCCCAGCCCCACGTCGATGAACTCCACGCCGGCCATGATCTTCAGCTGCTCCTTCACGCGCCGGCGCCCCTCGATGGCGTACTCCAGAATCCGACGCACGTCCTTTTTGTCCATCCGCCCGTCGGGGAACAGGAGCTTCGCCAGGCCGCTGAAGGTCTTGCGCACGGCGATCTCGTCGCGCTTGTTGAAGTCGGAGTTCAGGCGGAAATGGCGGTCGATGAGGTGCGTGAAGTCCTTGCGGCGCATCTCCTTGCAGAACTCGCTCAGGCAATCGGTGATGAGCCCGTAGTGCTCCGTCAGCAGATTCGACCGCATCTTGGGGATCTCCCAACCGGGCAGATAGCAGTGGATGCGGTCGAAGAACGCGCTGTCGTCGTTGAACTCCGGGGGGAAGGGATCGAACAGGTGCGTGGTCTTCAGCACGTTCTGCACCGAGTCGTTGATGTTGCCCTCCAGCACGACGGACGCATCGGCGTTCAGCATGTCGCGCCCGCGAGCGTAGCTGCCCGAGGCCATGTAGTCCTTCAGGATCTGCACGGCGTTGGCGTCCTTGAAGTTCATGCCGGCCACCTCGTCGAAGGTGACGCAGTCCCAAAGCCCCACCAGGCCCAGCCGCCCCTCGCCCTTCGCGTTCATGCGGCCGAACAGGTTCGCCGTGGTGGTCTGGCCACCGGACAGCAGGATGGCGTAGGGCGAGACCTCCTTGTAGATGTGCGACTTGCCCGTGCCGCGCGGCCCCAGCTCGCAGAGGTTGTAGTTGCGCTCGGCCAGAGGAACCATGCGCTCGATGAAGTGCAGGCGCTCCTTCTCGGAAAGCGCCGTGGGCTCGTATCCCGCCGAGCGCAGAAGCAGCGCCTCCCATTGCTCGCAGGTGAAGTGGCGCCGCTCGGCGATCATCGCGTCCAGATCGAGGTTGGGCATCTGGATGGGCGTCAGGCTGATGACGTTGAAGGGCGAGTCCTCCGGGCCGCTCTTCTTGGCCCGCTTTCGTATCGGCGTCGGCTCGTCGAAGGGATCGGCGAAGTCGTCATCTACCGGATGGGTATACTGGATGCGCAAGATGCACCAGATTCCTCCCTGGAGTATCTTCGTGTACTGGCGCACGTACTCGGCCGGCATGATGAACGGCTCGATGCTCAGGTTGGTGAAGTGGGCCACGTAGACGTCGCTGTGCTCGTCAAGCCGCGCGGACACCTTGTCTATGACCGTGTAGGAGCCCAACTCCCGTATCTTCGACTTGATGACCTCGGACTCGTCCGGGCGCACGTAGTTGTTCAGCAAAATGCCGCGAATGCGCTCGAGACCGGCCTCCACGGCCACCGGGTCATCGGTCGAGCAGTACATGCCCAGCAGGTACTCCAGCACGAAGGTGGGCACGTTGGCGCCGCGCTTCATGAGGGCCGTCAGATCCTTGCGCACAATTTTGCCGGGGAAATGCTCCACTGCCAAACGGTCGACGTCGTCGGCCGCATCGGCGCCACCGGCCGCAGCGGCGGACACCTCGTCCATAGCCTCGTTGATGGAGGCGTCGGAGTCTGCCGGCGGCTCTTCGATATCGCACGCAACCGACAAGGCGCCGGCACCGCCGAAGAAGTCTATTTCGCAATCACTCACCGCATCCTCCTAGAATCCGAAATCGTCCATGGGCGCGAAAGCGATGTCCGCCCGATACTCCTCGCGCCAGGAGACGTTGCCCGTCTGCCGATCTCGCGCCACCAGGTACAAAGGCTCACTCGCCGCGAAGGCACGACCCGCGCGCAGGTTGAAGAGCACCTCCATGACGCGTCCTTGCTCATCGGCGCAGTCGCGGTCGGCCACGGCCCGGCGCACGTCGCTCACGGGATTGCCCGCGCCATCCACCAGTACCAAATCGTAGGTGGCCGGCGCCACCTTGCCGCCCACGGGCTGGGGCTGGTACAGCCGCACCCTAAACACCATGGAGGTGATGCGGCGATTCGTGTCCAACGGCTTCACCTCGGCGAGCGCGGCGTCGGTGATGCGCTTGGAACGGGAGCCGCCGTAGCGCACGCGCACCACGGGCACGCACAGCTCCTGCAGGCTGATGCCGCCGTGAGCGTAGTGGCTCACGCCTCCGGGCCGGTTGATACGCACGAACCCCCGGGGCGCCAGCCCCACAAGCTCGCCTCCACCCACGGCCTCCATGGACATCTTCACCAAAAGGTCGTCCTCGGTGCCCTGGGGAACCACCAAGTACCGCTCCCCCGTCTCCACAGCATCCCGGGCCAACGTCCCGCGCGAGAACTTGTCGGAAGCGGGCACAGAGCAGCGGGTGTACAGAAAGCCGTGGTCGGCCGTTACCACGATGCGCGCGGCCTTTATCTGGTTGGTGGCGACGCGCACCAACCCGCAGATGTCGCGCACGGCCCGCTCGCAGGCGCCGAACACGTCGTGTTCGGTGGAGGCGTCCTCACCGGTGGCGTCCACCGTGTTGTGGTAGATGTAGACCACTTCAGCATCGCGGGCGAGTTCCTTCTGCTCGGCGGACTTCATGGAAAGCACCTTCTCGGCGCGCAGGGCCACCGACTTCGGACGGCGCGCCCGGAGCGCGGCCTGGCGCTGCTCGGTAGTGGCCGTGGACAGCCCGTCGACGAGCACCGCGCCGCCGCCAGCGTCCACCGTCATCGTCCGGTGCGGCAGAAGCGCCGCCATGCCGAACCGCGTCATAGAGGGGAAAGTGCCCTGCACGGCGTCCACGCGGCACTCCACGCGCTGGCCGCGCTCCAAGCTCTCAGCAAGCTCGCGCGCCACCTCGTAGCGCAGCGCATCGCTCACGATGACCACCACGCGCTTGGCCCCGGCCAGCTCGTTTTCCACCACCTCGTCGTAGAAGCGACGCTGACGCGGCACATCCTGGACGAACCCATCGCGCTCCCAGTCGGCTTCGGCCGTGGCCACCCAGCACTCGTTGGCCGGCACGACAAACCCGTGCACGTACTGCCCCTCGGCCCAATCAGCCAGCGGCCCCAGCGCATCGGACAGATCGGGATCGGCGTCTCGGGCGCAGCGCTCAAGGGCCTCGCAGAAGCGGCGGTAGGCGGCCGCCACCAGTCCGTCGCGTAGGCTTCCCATACCGCTGCAGCCGGAGCCTTGTGGAAGCCCTCACTGTGAGAACGCAGGAAATCCTGCATGGCACAGGCGGCCTCCAGAGCGTCGAAGTAGCAGGCGATCTCACCGTAGCCGGCAAGACCCCGGCGAACGCCGGCTACCTCGCGCACTTCGGCGCGGCGGTCAGACCCTTGGGCAAGCGATGCTGCCAAATCGCGCACGATAACTCGTCCCGTCATCGGAAATATATCGCTCGCGGCGATCGCTGAGATGGGGGCCTTGACGAGGCGCATCTCCAAGTTGAGCTCGTCTTGCGCGCGCTCGGCCGCCTCCACGAGCGCAGCACGCTCGCCATCGTCACTTTCGGCCCAATCGCGAACGATCCCTAGACAGAACTGGGAATGGGCCGCCGAGTAGTGCGCGAGGTCGGCCCCCGGATTAGCTGCTCTGGAGCCCCGCCATGAGGCTCTCGGGCACCGTGGCCGCAAAGGCTGTGAGAAGCAGATGCTCCATGAGCGCCCGCGCGTTGGCGAGCTCGCCCGTGTAGCCCGTTACCGCCCCGACGTAGCGCGCCAGCACCCCGCCGGCTCCGTAGCGCTCAAGACGCCCAAAAGTGCGGCCGGGCTCGCCCGCCTCCTCGTCGGCAAAAGCCGCCAGCGCGAAAGCCCGCACGATGGCCTGAGCCGTGGGCTCCACCTTTCCCAAGGCCGCCGCCAGCACGCCAGCGCGCACATCGGCGGCATCGGTCGCATGGGGCATCACCGTCGCGAAGGCGGACAAGCGCTCTTTGGCAGCAAAGAATGGCCGCAGCTCAGCCAGAGCCCCACGCACCTCGGCGGTATCGGCAGCGCCCAGCGCCTGCACCATAAGCGACAGCCCGTCGGCCTGGAAATGCTCCGCGTACAGCTCGATATCGGCTAGAAGGTCGCCTGCGATATCCCCCGCCGGGCGCCGACGGTACACCGCGAAATCGCTTTCCATATCCTCGCGGGCCAACGTCCGCTTCGCCGAGAACAGCGCTCCGTTCTCGGCCTTCAGAAACCGCAGCGGGCGGTCGCCCGCAGGCAGTCCTCCTGCCTCGGCAGCGGCTGGCGCACGGTTCGTGCGGTGCCGGCCAAAGCATCGAAGTCCTCCTCGAACTCGCCGTCCGCGTCGTGCCATATCACAATGCGCCGCCGTGCTGCCCCCGAAAGCGGCTCAGCGAACCGCCCCAGGAACTGCGCCCTCACATCCATCTCAGCCACCTATGCTCCTTTCGGTATCTCAATTGGGACAGCACCACAACTCGTAATCGGTTCCTACATCCCAAAGTCCAGAATCGTACACGTGCAGTTTCGGCAACGTGACCGCATGGGCCCTCGACTCCATCTCGATGCCGTGCCGGCACCGCCATTCGTCCGACGGCGCAAGGTCGGCATCGGTCACCACCCCCGCAGCCCAAAGCCCGTACAGCAGGGTCTCCCGCCGCAATCGGACCCACGGTCGCCTCTCCCCTTGCACGAGCACCACGCCTCCCTGCTCACTCGCCGCCACAATGGTCGCGTCCCTTCCGTGAAAGTACGACTCCTCGCACACCGTCCTGCCTGTCTGGCCCACCTGCTCGTACCAAGGGCGCCCCACGTGGGAGAGCATCGTCGCGCGTCTCTCCTTCTTCTTTTCCGTATCGATGCGGTCGACGCCGGGCGGAAGCAGATGCGCCTCAGCCGATCCGGCGGCCACCGTGGTAGGCAGCCCAGCGACGTCCCAGAGCGCGATCAGCTCCTCCAGCGTGGCACTGCGCACCGATCGGCGGATGAGCCGATTGCGGCCTCTCTGGCAATTGACGCTCGTTCCCCCACAGCCAGCGTCCGCGCACGCGCCTAATCGCTCCCTATCATCGGCCTCAGGACGGTTCGCGACACCATCCGAAGCCGAATTCTTCCTAGATGCCGGTTGGCGGCCGTTCCCTGCGCCGCCGGCTGCGCTGGGCCTCGCCTTCCAGAAGTAGTCGGAAAGCCCCTCGGTCACGGAGGACAGCTTTGCGGGCCCAAGCTCCACTCTCAACACGAAATTGGGCCCTGCGGCACTTGTCTTCCCGATCCAATGGCTCTTCGGCATCACTCCCTCAACAGTGACCGACAAAAAAGGTCCCAGCGACGACAGAGCCCTGGTGAACCATCGAATGTCCCTCCACCAACCGTGTGCGTGGTCGAACTCTCTGGTCACTTCGCCGAGGAGCGTGCCGTCTTCGGCGAGAGCCTCGACGGAGAGCCTGCCGAAACCGCAATAGCGCTCCCCAACCCGCAGCACGGCGCCCCTGCCCGCGACGAGCCCTTCCAACGGCCTGCCATCATCGGCGAGATGATCATTGTCGATGGCCAGATACAGAGGGAAGGCAATCATCGACGCCAGACACATCCTAATCTGATCGATGACCTCCTCCTCGGGAGTAAGCGGACATAGGGGCTCCTCAGGCTCCGGAGGAGGCTCCACCACGCGTTCGAAGTGCTTGTCGAGGGATGTCTGGCCAAACAGGGCCTCCGCTTCAGCCTGAACGCCCGTCTCGTCGGGGATATACCCCGCGCTTCCAATGCTCCCGTACCACATCCAACCGCAAAGCGCGACGTTGTAGGCGACATCCGCCAGATCGTCCTCCTCAGAGGGCTCCCATGTCCGGGTGAGGCGAACGAACTGCTCGCACAGCTCGTCTTTCGAAGCGCTGTCGATACACGTTGCAACTTGTCGGCCGCTGTCACCGGTCGTGTGCGCGGCAAACTGCCATACGCAATCGTAGTTGTCGTACTCGTCGGCATCGAAATGAGCGAAGGCGTAGCGACCATCGGGAAGGAGCCTCATGAACTCGCAGATATCATCGCCGTTGTCGGTCCAAGCCGTGGAGTACCCCATCAACAGGGCATACAGCGACTGTCGCTTCCAGAGCCCGGCGTCCCCGCTCTCGCTCAGCGGGCGGGTGTCGGACCGCCACGCCGCCTCCTCATCGTCGGCCGGCCCGTCGTAGGGCACAAAGGTGAGCCAGTACCAGTCCTCGATGTCCCTTCGCATGGCGCAGAACAGCTCGTCCGCATCCTCGAAGGCGTCTACGGGCACGTTGAACTCCGTCGCGACGGCGCGCGAGCGCAGGTTGTGGCCCATGGTCTGCAGCACGTGCAGCATATCGCGCTGCTGCGCCACGATGGCCACGACGTTCGTATGGAAGTTCGCCACGAGCCGTCCCTTTCCCGAATCGCACTTCTACTTGATCTTCGCCAGCACGTCTTGGAATTTGGCGTAGTTCACCTTCACGCCGTCGTCCAAATCGATCTCGATCATCTGGTCGGCTAGGTGGTGCACCTTTTCCTCGAAGGCGCTCGTCTCGTCCAGCTGGTCGCGCAGCTTCTTCAGCGCCTTGGTCGCGCGCGTGCGCTCGGCACCGGACGCGGAGGCCTCGGCCTCTTCCAGGTGCGCGATCTGCGTGCGGTAGCGCTCCTGCTGCTCGTGCACGTAGTCGGTGCGCAGGCGCGCCAGCAGGTCGGGCCGGTAGCGGTGCATGTACACAAGCGCCTTGAAGCCGTTCTTCTTGCCGGAGTCGAACAGCCAGTAGATGGGTCGCTTCTTGTAGGTTTGGCAGTGGTCGCGGAAGAACTCCTTCACGAAGTAGTCGCGAATCACCTGGCGCGGGCTGCCCTTGCCGCCGAGCGCATCGGCCACATAGCGCAGGTTCTCCTCCAGCGTCTCGTCGCCGTAGGTCACGCGCACCCATTCCACGAAGTTGCCAACGATGTCGTCGTCGAAGTACTCGTCGTCCGTGATGGGCAGCACGTTGTCCGCATCGGGCGTGAAGGTGGGGCCGGGCACCTGGGCGAGGTAATCGTCCAGCGTGTCGCCCTGGTTCGCCAGGACGAGGCCGTCTTTATCGAGCGAGTAGCGCCCAAGCATGCAGCCCACGGCGTAGCTGATGAGCGAGACGATCTCGTCGCGGCGGGTGCGCACGTACTTGTTGCCCTTGAACGACTCGGGAATCTCCTCGGCCGTATCGAAGATGCGCGCCACCGAGACGTATTTGTCCTCCACCTCGATGGGCACCTCCCCCACCATGTTGTAAATCTCCGCGAAGATGCGGTTCAGCTCCTCCTCGTTGGCCTTCAGCTGGTCGAAGCGCGCATTGGCCTCGGCCTTCCAGGCCTCGTACTTGTCCGCAATGAGCGTAGCCACTAAGCGGCCCTCCTTTCAGATTTTAGAGAGGAATTCACCTTGTATTTTGAAACATTTGTTCTTGTATATATGATACAATAGTGCAAGGTCAGCGGAGTAAGCCCCGTGTGTTGGCAGCGCCTTCTTCTGGGAAAGGAGGTGATTCGCCCATGGACTTGGTTATTCAGTTGCTCAAACTTGCCACTACGGCGGTGGGATTGGCGACGGCGATGGTCAAGGCCGTGTCCGCAGCACGGGGTTCGCGCCCCGAAACGAAAGCTGATCGCAAGCGCTAGTTGACTCGCGATCAGCCGACACACAAACGGCGCTGCCCGCAACTCCAAACACGGGCATCCGCTGGCCGTCATTGTAGCAAACCGATCGGAAGATGCGCAAGAAGCAACGCAAAGGCCAAACCCCGCGAGCGCACAGGCACTCCGATCTCCACCTTCTGAACCACACAGAGACTGCCCCGAAATCGCATTGCAGCGGTTTACAAAACACGGATGCAAAACGCTGTCGCTCGAAACCCCTCTCGCATCCATTCTCCCGTTCGTGGTATAAGGGAATCGATCCTCCCGCAAGGGTCGGCCTCCAAGAGCCGGGGGGGTTTCCCCCGGCATTTTTATAGCGCCCGCGCGACCAGCATACGCATCGCATCACACCGGACATGGTTTCTCTCGCCAAAGGGCACGAATTCGAACCGCGAAGCGAGAGGGGCAAAGTGCCATGAGCGATCTTTCCATATTCGTCGACGAGTCGGGCGACCTGGGCGAGATCTCCCGCTACTACCTGGTTACGTTCATCGTGCATGATCAAGCAGACGATATCGAGCACACCGTCTCTCTTTACGAGCGGGCGCTGCGCAACAAGAACCTCGACGACCTCCCCTTCCATTTCGGCCCGCTGCTCACGGGTCACGAGCATTACGAGAACCTGGAGATCGAAATGCGCAAGCAGCATCTCGCCGCCTTCCGCATCTTCGCGGAACAGTCCCCCTATTTCTATCATCCGTTCATCTACCGCAAGAAAACTTTCGGCAAGGACACAGACCGCCTGCTTCGCGCCTTGAAGATGGATCTGGCGAACTTCCTCGCGGACAATCTCGCTTTCTTTCAACAGTTCGACAAGGTCAAGGTCTACTACGACAACGGACAGTCCGACGTTGCCCGCATTCTGCACGATGCCATCGAGTTCGCCCTCTCGAAAGAGGCTATCGTCTAACGTATCGTCTCCCCCGCCGACTACCGGTTCTTCCAGCTCGCCGACTACATCTGTGGCATCGAGCTGACGGCAGCGAAATACGAGCGCGGAACTTCCATGAAAACAGACGAAGCCTTCTTCGGTGGAAGCTCCAACTTCAAGAAGAACTATCTGAAGAAGATCCGGAAGAAGCTGTTGAGATAAACAGCAACGGGATTGGCGACAGCGGCGATCAGGGCCATGTCCACAACACGGGGTTCGCGTCCCGAGACGAAAGCTGACTAAAGAAAGTCCAAAGATCGGCCGACTCGAAGCCAGCGTCATCCGTGACACATAGCTTGAAAGCCTTTCGACGTTCTCATGCGAGGATGCAATAAATCGCAAGATGCGCGCTCTTTCCAGCACGGGAGGACGCGTGTCAGTTTGGTTGGTCGATTTATGCATGGTGTTCTCTTAGCGTTTTCATCCATCTTTTCATAGAAGCTTTGTTAACAACCACCCTTGCCGTAGGCCTTCCTCTGTCGAAATCAAGGAGGCAGATTAAAGTGTCTCTCTTTGCAAACTTCACAAAAAAGTGTCCGTGCGCAATAGCATTTCTCAGATGCCGCAGCAGAGCATGCAGCTTTGTTTCGCTATTCGACTTAACCAGGTAGATACATCGAATCTTGAAATCTACTTCCGTAGTGGAAATTAAATACGCGTCAACCTTTTTATGACCACCAATTACAATTAACTCAGCATTTATGTGCGCATCTTGCATCAACTGATTAAAGACGATATCTGCTTGGTCTCTTGCCACATCCTGCGCCGCATTACCAGTATTAATACCTGGCGCTCTTTGAGAAAAGTAGTCAACGATGTTTCGCAAAGGAAATGCCTTGCTTCCCGTTGGGGATATCCTATATTCGCTAAGAGATTCAATAGCCATCCGAATCACCTACACCATCGGGTGACGCAAGAAACCGCAGGATATCTCTCGCGAACACCAATCAGCGCTAGATATATCGACACAAGCTTTGGCAAGCATCTCTATGGTTTTGCTGTACACTTCTTCAGAAATCGGAATAGAACTTACATCGCCAACCTCAAAATTCAAAGTGGGAGACAAGAACTCGAGAAAGCTGCTAGCGACCGTTGCATTGCCGAAGGCAGCCAGAGCAGCGAGATTGATCTCCTCCTTAAGTGGAAACAAACACAAGCCCGCAACGTCGAACATTCTACCGGGATCTTCAACTCGAAAAGCAATTTTTCCTGAAGAGATCTTCGACCAAGAAACGCCCCGCCTAAACATATAGTTCATGCTTCTCGGCACAAGATGACCATTATCGCGAATATCTCGACCATTATCCTCCCAATTAATTACGTAATCTCTATTGCCATACCATTTCCGAAACTCTCCTCCCTTGTTGTACGGAAACCATCTAAACGCTTTCCCCCGCGTTTCGCTTACGTCCTGCGTTTCAAAACCAATGCGAGATATCGATACCTCATGCCAAATCCTTAAGAATTTGGCATTCTCCCCTGTTGTCATACCATTACACCCATACGCATATGTAGACAGAGCAGACAGGGATTCGAAAGCAGCTCTTTGCTTTTCGCTGGCCCAGTAGGCTATGGGGGTGCCGGGGATGGATTTGAAGGCGCCGGTGCTTCGGCGGTAGAACCAGCCGCAGGTTGGGTTGGCGATGGCTTCGCGGATGGCTTCCTCTTTAGCGGCCTCTCCGTCGAAGTCGACCAGGCGGAGGTAGCTTGCGGGTGCATCAGCGGGGCTTCCGCCGAAAACCGTGGCCGTGGTGGCCACAACCTCGCCGCCGATGGCGTCGAACGCGCGCGTGCCCAGATGGGCCATGGAGGCTATGGAACGTTCCTTCAACGTCTTTTCACGCAGGGCCTCGAAGCTACCGAGAAACATCCAGCTCTGCATGGTAACCATGGCGGAGTAACCGCAGGGCTTCGCGAGGGTGAAGCCGCGCTCGATGAAGCAGGTGCACAGGTCGCGCTTGCTGTCGGGGTAGTGTTTCTTGGTCCAGTTCGCCAGCCACTTGTCCATATTCGACGAACCCATATAGGGCGGGTTCGCGATGACGGCGTCGTAGGTCTCGATAAGTGGCTTGCAGTTGGCGAGCATCTGGGCGACGGCGGCATGGGGGCGGTGCGCCAGAAGATCTCCGCCGGCCTCGCGGGCATCCAGCTCGTCGTCGGCGCGCTCGAGGGCGGCGATGTCCTCGGGCTCGGGCGCAAACAGGCTGCCGCACTCCCCCATGTGGGCCATGGCGTCCAGCAGCGCCGTGCGCTCGGCCAGATAGGGCATCTCTTCCAACTCGTCCGCATCTATCTCGGCCGGGCGCAGGCACACGATGTTCGCGCTCACCTTATCGGCGCGGCGCAGGAAGCGGGAATCCCATTCACAGGCCGTCATGGCGAGCGCGAAGGAGGCCATCTGGGCGGCGCGGGGGTCTATCTCGCAGCCGGTGAGATTGTTTTGCAGGATGAGGCGCGGGATGTCGCGACGGATATGCCCTGTCTCCTCGTACATGGCGGCCAAAAGCCTGAAGGCGTAGACGAGGATGTGGCCAGAACCGCAGGCGGGGTCGATGACCCTGAGGGATTCGGGGGATATCGCAGGCTCGGAGGGGCGACCGAGGTCGCCCCCTACGGGGCGCGTCCCGGAGTCAGCATCGGCATCTTCCGCACCCAGGTTGTCGGGGATGTAGTAAGGCATTTGGTCGGCGAGATGGCTTTCGGAGTGAGATTGCAGCCAGAGGCGACCGAGGGAGTTCTCGGTGAGGTAGCGGACGATCCAGTCGGGGGTGAACAGCTGGGTGGCCGGCGCTATAGCGCCCGCATCGGCCTTCTTGCCCTTCTTGAAGCTGGCGAACACCTCGTCCTTGCGCTCGCTCACATAGTACTGGTACATCCAGCCGACGATCTCCACGCCCTCGCGCCAATCCTCCTCCGGAACGTCGTCCACCAAGCGCTGCACGACGCTGCCCTGGCGCAGCAGTCCCTCGGGAAGCAACAGCTCCATAGCCGCGCCCACCGGCTCGAACACATCGGGCAGGCAGGCCGCCAGCTCGCGGCACTGGGCCAAAAACAGGCAGCGGAACAGCGCCTCATCATCGGAGGCCCGCAGAAGCTCGCTCACCTGGGCCACGTCAAGCCCCTCGATGGGCACATCCAGCGCCTCGCGCAGCACCTGGGGGCGAAACGCGCCGTCGGCGGCCGACAGCATGCGCACATGGCTCGGCAACCGGTCGTTCAGCTCCATGAAGCGAATGGCGATAAGGCGGTTGAACCAGGTGTAGGCCGCCTGATCGACGAGGTTCTCGTAGGCCTCCTTGTAGCCGGGAGCGTCGACCGGCCCCAATCGACGGATAAGGTCGGCACGCTGGCGGCGCTCGTCGGCCGTGAGCGGACGGCCCTCGATGGCATCGGCAGTCGCGGGATCGTAGCCGTCCTCGCGGATGCCGAAGCGGCGCGCCTGCAGGGCCACCTGGGCCATGAGCTCGCGACGCGCCCAGATGCAGAAGTTCTTGATGGCGGTGTCTTGCACGGCGGCTCCTTCCCTAGCGCACGCTGACCGAGTCGTTATCGGCCAGGGCGGTGGTCAGCTTCTTGCGGATGGCTTCCACGTAGGCGTCGATGTCCTTCTCGGAAGTGAGGCGCTTGGCCTGGCAGAGGTCGCGGCGCTCGATGGTTTTGATGCGGGGACGGTGGGGAGAAGGCTGGGGCGTTGCCTCAGGTTGGGAGGGGCGACCGAGGTCGCCCCCTACGGAGGATGCTCCCGGGGCAGAAGTTGCTCCTGGAATGGGCTTCTTGATGGTCACGTCGTCTTGCTTGCGGGTGCGCATGGCCTCCTCGCGGGCGGCGGCTTCGCGAGCCTCTTCTATGGCGCGGTCGATGGAGGCGAGCTTGGTCTGGCGCCACGTGTCCAGCTGGGTGGTATAGGCATCCAGCTGAGCACGAGCGCCGGCAGAGAGCACATTGCCCTTGCGGGCGGCGAGCTCCCGCTCGATGGCGTCCATGAAGCCGACGACCAGTTCGGCACCCTCGGCGTAATCGCGGATTTCGGCCATGGTCGCTTCCATGGAATCCAGCAGGTCCGAACGGCCTACGCGCACCACCTCGTCATGAGCGCGGCGCACGGCATCGCCTAAAGCGGGCAGCTCGCTGATGCGGCCGTAGGGCGCCGGCGCACTCAGGATTTCGCCGATCTTCCCCAATGCGTCCTGGGCCTCGCGGGAATCCACCAGGTAGACGCCCTCGGCCGCCATGGCCTCCTGCAGCTTCGCCGCCGCATCGAACAGGCGCTGCTGGTTCGGAAAGAAGCCGCGCACGGCCTCGGCGTCCTCGGCCCAGTCGAGCAGCTCGTCGCCGGCATCGGTGAACGCCTTCAGGAAGGCCACCTCGTCGGCCCGGCTCTGCAGGATGCCACTCGCCAGGGTAAGCCCTTGTTCCACCAGGGCACGGCCCGGGTACTCGCGCTGGCTGTACTCGTCTTTCAGAAGACCGGCAGCCCAGGCTTTTTGCTCCTCTAGCACCTCGCCCACCATGCGCACGAGGCCGTCGATGTCGTCGGGGGCCGAAGGCGCCCCGGGCAGCTCGCGCAAAAGCGAGCGGGCGCCGTTTACAAGCGTGGCCGAGGGCAGTTGCCGCTTGGCGATGGTCAGAGCATCAGCCCCCTTGCCCGCCAAGTTCTCGGCGATGCGCTTGCGGTCGTTCGGTTCGGAGGCGTTCAGCGTCTTGCCGGACAAGCGCGCGCTCGCCCGTCCTTCAGCCAGTAGGCGTGCCACCACGGCCGCCGTGTCCACATCGCGCCAACCAAAGGGGCGTCCGGCGAAGTGCCGCTGCAAGTCGCCCATGCTGGTATCCAGGTGCAGACGACCCTGGTTGTCCAAGTAGGTCTCCACCGCTTCCACGGCCCGCTCGTTGGCGCCGTCGGTTCCCGCCAGCGCTCCCTGGGCCGTGCCGGCCAGAATCGCGATGACGTCCGCCGCGCCCGCCGCAGGAGCCGTGATGTAGTCGGCCTTGGTGTACACCGAGCTCACCAGCTCGTCCAAGGCACCGTCAAGCGTCGCCTTCGCCGTGCGGCCGCCCAGGGCTCGACGATCCACCATGCGCCCGTTCACAGCCACGCGGGCCTCGCCCAGGGCCTCTTCCAAATATTCCTGGGCCTCCTTCTTGTTGCGGGCGGCCTCGGCCTGCTTCCCCTTGATGATGTTCTGCCTCGAGGGAGAGAGCGCCGGCACGTTCTGGGTGTTCACGTACTTCTTGATGCGCGCGGCGTTCATGAGCGCCTCGTAGTAGCGGTCGTCGCCCTCGGGCAGCACCACGAGCGCCTGGTCGGTAGATTTCAGCGCCAAGGTGCCGTCGTCGGCCTCCGACAACTCCGGCAGCCCCACAGTGACGACGTTCAGTTTCATGCCGTTTTGGGACTGTCCGTATATGGTGTCGTCCACGAAGCGATCGAAGGCGAAGTCGTTGGCGCCCTTGCGGTACTTGCGCGCGGTGTACAGGCCGTCGAAGACGATCTTCTTGATCTCCTCGGTGATGGCCACCGCATCGATGCGCGTGTCCTTGATCTCGCGGGCAACGTCCTGCTCCTCATCGGTGAGGAAGTGGTAGGCGTCGCCATTGCGCGCCACGTAGTTCTCGCGCACAAGGCGGTCGAGCGACCCGTTCACCGCCTCGCGCAGGACGATCTTGTCGACGCCCATGTCGTCCACCATGAGGATGGCGATGTTGCCCACCGTGGGCTTGATGTCGTTGAGGTAGCGGATGAGGTAAAGCGTTTTGAGCACCCGCACGTCATCGGGCACGAGTCCCGCGTCGCCCTCGGCAGCGCGGGAGGCGCGTTCGATCACCTGGCGGATGCCATGCTCCAGGAAAGTGGCGATGGTGTCGTAGAAGCGCCACAGAGGCACGAGCGCCGTGCTCTCGCGATCCTGCACCTTCTGGACCGCCTCCTGGAAGCCCGACAGCATGCTGCGCTCGCCGCCGGAGAGGTGCTTGCCCGAATTGCCGTGCTTGCGGATTTCCGCCAGCACGCTGGGCATGATCTTGAACTGGTAGTCGACGAACGGGTAGGTAGCCGCAAAATCGGTCGGGCCCGTGTACCCGCGCAGGTCGGACTGGCTGTCCTCGAAGGCGAACAGGTTCTTCAGCACCGCGGACTGTTCGTCGTACTCGGCTGCGAGCGCGGCCCGGGCAGCATCGGTCTTCTCCAGCACGCGACGTTTGATGACCTCGTCGGCGCTGGAGGACGACAGCGACAGCCGCGTGTTGAAGCGCCCCTGGATCTTCGAGAAGTCGTTGCCGGCCACACGGGTGACCTCGTCGATGGCCTCCTGGCTCGTCACCATGACCCACACGCGGCCCGCCGTCTTCGCGCCCAAGTCCTCCACGATGGTCTGCAGGTTCAGCATGAGGTTCACGTCCCCGCCGATGAACTGGCCCACTTCGTCCACCATGAACAGCAGGCGGAACTGGCCGCCGCACTCCTCGGCGCGGCGCGCGGCATAGGCAGCAATCTCGTCGGTGAGGCGGTCGGGCGAGATGGCGGCCGTCTCCGTGCCGTCGAACCAGTGCTGGGCGGCCTCGCGGCTCATGCCGAGCACCTCCTGCATCACTTCCACGACGTCGTCCTCGAAAAGCAGGTAGTTCGGGCGATCCGCCAGCCAGTCGCCGCCGTTGATGCGGGCGAAGGCGGCGCGAAACTCGTCGGTCTTGCCCTGGCTTTCCACGAACTGCTCCATGCGGGCGAGCTTCAGGTCCTCCCCGTAGAAGCCCAGATGCTCGTAGAACACGCGGGCGAAGGTGAGGAGCAGGGCCGTCTTCGCCTCGGTGCCACCCTTCCACTGGCCGCCCTTGGAATCGATGTTGAACAGGATGGACTCGGTGGGAACGGCGGCGGCGCGCTGCATGCGGGAGTACACCATGGGGTCGGCCACCTTGCCGTCGAAGAACTTCACGGCGGGAACGCCTCCCACCTCGCGGTTCGAGAGCAGATGGCTGAGCATCTTCAGGAAGTGCGATTTGCCGCTGCCGAAGAAGCCGGATATCCACACGCCCACTTTGTCGGTAGGCACGTCCAGGGCGCGATCGTAGGCCTCGAAGAAATCCGCGAAATGGCGCTGCAGCTCGTTGGTAACCACATACTCGGAGAGCTCCTGCTGAATGGAGGCGGTGTCGTCTTGGGCCACCTTGATGACGCCGTTGATGGGGCGGTTGATGTCCTTGGCGAAGAGCTTGCTGATTTGCATGAGAGGCCTTCCTGGATCGGGGGTGGTTGGGATCGAGGGGTGCGTCGTTGGTCGCGGCACCTAGAACAAGTTGAATGCTCGGTAGTAGTTGCCGTCTTCTAGACCACGGCCAGCCACGCCGGCGAACAGACGCATGGACTGGCCGTCGTAGAGGCCCGGGTAGGCCACCACCAGCGGCACGTCGGCGAACAGGTGCTGGATGTTGTCGAGCAGCGCGTGGGTGCGCAGGTGCGGATACACCTCGCCGACGCCGGTGATGAGTGCCACATCGCCCGGCTCATGGGAGCCGTAATCGAGGGCCTCGGCAAAGGCGTCCAGCGAGGCCGTCTTGCGCAGCTGCTCGACCAGGGCGGCGGTGCCCCGCTTGGCCTCCATGCGCGGGACGGCCGCGCTCACCCGGCGATCGTCGCAGATGGCGAGCAACAGGTCGTAGAGGTTGCGTTCAATGAGGCGACACGGCAGCGCGCCGTTCTCGCTGTCGCGCACAAGGCGGCCGACAGCGTCGCGCAGCTCCAGTTCTAAGGCGGGGTCGTAGCAGAAGAGATAGATGCCCACCTCGTTGCCCAGCCCGCGGTTAGCGAGGAAGTCCGGGTCGGCGAGACGACCGCGCAGGACTTCCTCACGGCGGAGGAGGTCTTCACGAGCGGCTTTCAGGTTGGCGGGAGACGGGACCATTACAGCACCTCCGTAACGTTGAAGGCAGCGAGCCACTGCTGGTCGCCGTTGCGGTAGAACGTGTCCTCGAGGGCCGGATCCATAAAGAAGGGCAGAAGTTCTTCCGAGTTGGTGTCGGCCAGCATCCCCGCGCCGACAAGCGCCTCGCGCAGCACGCCGGCGATGCGCTTGACGGTGGATTCCGTCCAGGGTTCGGCGTTCGCACGGCGCTCTACCTGGTAGCGGGTGATGAAGGCGTTCGTGTCGGCATAGGTGAGCGAGTAATCGAGGGTACGGAAGCGCGGGGCTATCTCCTGCATCATGAACTCGCGCACGAGTGGATAGACGCGCATCATGGCATAGAGGTTGATAACCGCCGCATGCTCCTTAGGGCCGCGGGCGGCCAGGCCCACGAGCCCCTCGTCGTTTAGGGACGCGAGACGCAGCAGCATGGTGCGCGCCATGCGGGCGGCGTTCGAGAGCGTGGGGTACTGGAAGAGGTTCTCCGATACGGCGCGTTCGACGATCTCCTCATCGGCGGCGCCCTCGAACCTCAGTTTCGCGACGAGCCGGAACTCCCGCAACGAGAAGTGCTCCCGCGAAAGCGACCCATCCTTGCGCTTCGCGATGGAGTTGTGTTTGGCGACCGCGCTCATACCCGTCTCCTCCCAGGCAGAAATTGGGTAGACGGAAGAGTATTGTCATTCAGATTCGTCTCGTCATGTTGCGCAACAAATGCGAGTAATGTCTGATAAAAAGATTGCAGAGTACTCCTGAGCATCTTCCCAGCACCGATGCCGATCAGTCCGCGTGGAGACTTTATGGACGCGTTTTTCGGGTGGACCTGGGCAACGGATTTCAGACGCAAAAAGAAGCGCCGCAGGGCGCTTCGGACTATATCGTGCAGCGGGAGATGCTCAAAGGTGAGCACCCCCCCCCGCAGGCCAATTTCGGGGTAAGGCACGATGCTCCTTAGTGACATATTGTTCGCGCAGTACAGCGCAGAATTCTTCTCAAACGAAATGGTACCACAAAATCCCGCCGAGCCCGCGCAGGTTGAGGCTAGCGCCATCCCTCGGCTGCGTTGACAAAATTCCGCTCGGGGTTATATACTGACGGGGCTGGGTGGCTTGCCGCGGCAACGGCGGCTACCTCGTTTTCAAGTTTGTAGCTTGGCGAAGTAGCCGTTTTCCGTGCTTACCGGGAGCGGCTATTTCACTTTCTGGCCCTTACGGTCAGATCGATCACCGCAATAATCACGAGGACGAATGTCAGCAATTGCGTCCAAGTAACCATGGCAACCTCCTTATCTGAGGCAACCATGCCACCCAGCCAGTTTGATAGTACCATAATGCAACGTACATTTGTACTAGTATTTTCGAGAAACTTTGCTATACTTCTCTCTACTCATGCAGCTGGCTTTTGGCCCAGCCCTCATCGATGGCGGCGTTGCAGCGTTCGTCCAAAAAGGCGGCGCACTCCTCGGGAGTCGTCTTGCCCATGAGCAGATCGTGGATGCCCGTATAGAAGATTTCGCGCACTGTTTGGGTGTCGGGGTTGTTGCCCGTGAAATCCCATACGTTGCCGGCATTGGCGCGGAACAGATCGTAGAAGGGGATGTCGGCCCCGTAGCGGTCGGACACGCGCTTGCTCGCCGGTATCGCGCCCGCCGCGTAATCGAGCCAG
>OGOG01001268.1_pt1 | contig 25291 bp, 18 predicted proteins | sample 1552581 | NCBI WGS metagenome assembly OGOG01 (sample SAMEA2580152, study PRJEB22360) | human gut metagenome | biome: human gut; feature: human-associated habitat; material: faeces | place: Denmark | collected 2008/2010 | reverse complement strand
TACGGGTGGCGCAGGAAGCGGGGGGCGCTCACGCGGTGGCCGCCGAGAGGGATGTACACGTAGTCACGGAAGAAGCCGCCGAGCGACATGTGCCAGCGGCGCCAAAACTCCATGGCCGACTTCGACGTGTAGGGGTAGTTGAAGTTGCGCGGGTACTCGAAGCCCATCATCTTGCCGAGGCCGATGGCCATGTCCGAGTAGCCGGAGAAATCGAAGTATATCTGGAAGGTGTAGGCGGCCACGCCCGAGAAGCAGCCGATAAAGCCGATCTCGGCCGCCTCGCGGGGCAGCAGCGAGTCGGCCAGCACGCCGGCGGTGTTGGCGAGCAGCACCTTCTTGCCCAGGCCCACGCAGAACAGCCGCAGGCCCTGGGCGAAGCCCTCCAGCGTCGCTCGGCGGTTGTCGATCTCGTGCTCGATGTCGGCGTAACGCACGATGGGGCCGGCCACCAGCTGCGGGAACATGGCGATGTACATGCCGAGGTACAGCGGGTTCTTCTGCACCTTCACCTCGCCGCGGTAAACGTCCACCACGTAGGTGATGGCCTGCAGGGTGAAAAACGAGATGCCGATGGGCAGCGCCAGGTTCAGCTCGGCGATAAACTCCTCGCCCAGCGCCCGGTTCACGTTCTCGGCCAGAAAGCCCTGGTACTTGTAGAACCCGAGCACGAGCAGATTGACCGCGAGCGCTATCACGAGCCAGAAGCGCTTCGGCGCCGTCTTGCCCTCGCCGCACTTGCCTATGATGAAGGCGAACAGCCAGTTGAAGCAGATGGAGGCCACCATGAGCCACACGTACACCGGCTCCCCCCAGGCGTAGAACAAAAGCGAGAACAGCAGCAGGACCACGTTCTTCGCCGGCCGCCACGGCATGGCGAAGTACACCGCCAGAAACAGCGGCAAGAACGCGAACAGGAATATCGTGCTGGAAAAAACCAAGTCATCCCACCTCTACGATTTAGACAAGAATCAGCAGCTACAAAATAGTACACCAGTATAGGCATAAGCACCAACAATGAGCATCGGAGAACATTGTCGCCGGGGTCATCGACCCTGGAAGTTTCCCTCTATTGCATTTTAATTGGCACCAGGTTAATTTACCCCCACCGCAGCCCTAGATGACTAAATTGACCCGGTGCCAACACCTCTCTGCCGCAAACGGGATCATCGGCGCACAACACTCAAATCAGCAAGAATCCTAATTTCTGAATTCGCTTGTCAGCTCCAAGAGAACGCACCAGAGCAATCAGACGAGCGTGTCTAAAATACATGGACATAAACTCTCTGCCTCCCAATCCGTTAAAATCCTACATAGTGGCTCTATAGGCCAAGATGACTTAGAATACTATAAGTTCTATCATTGTCTGAAAGAAGGCGACTACATGACATTCAAGGATCTGCTAAGCTTGATCAAGCGATATTTTGGATGGTTGATAGCAATTCCGCTGATTTGCGGTCTCGTCGCCCTCGGTGTTTCTTTTTTTCGTTCCGACACAAATGCCAATAACTTTAAGGCTATATCAAAGATCACAGTCACGGATCCCTCTGGCACTTTGTCCTCTCTCAGCATGACTCTTTTACTAAATGCATCAGCAGAAGATGCAATCTCTGACACCGTTGGCGATGAAGCCAAAATCGAAATCGACGCGGAAGGCGAATCGCAGTCTGTATCCTTCTCCGTTACCGCAAGGACTGAGCAAAATGCACTTCAGGTAGCGGACGAAGTAACCGCTCTAACCATTCAACGCATGCAGGCAGAACTAGACAAGCAAGCCCAAGCATTTGCGGATCAAGGCACCGTTGACTCTGCGAATTCAAACAGCGAGTTCGACAACGAATCGATGATGAAAGCCGCCGCTCTTAAATCTTGCGTTTATTCAATAGCACCCGCTTCTTTGCAGGAAAATGACAACTCCACGTTTCGCAATGCATTAAAATACGGGCTGATCGGACTGATTGCCGGCATTTTACTCGTTCTTTTTGGCCTATCCCTATTTGACGTCGAGAGACAGCCGATCAAAAGCTATGATGACATATCTCGCGTAACATCACTTCCGCTGCTAAACAACACGGAGCGGCTCCCACCCGTCGATATCGTAAGAGCGAATCTCCTCCTGTTGCACAAAGACAAGCTAGCAAGTGTTTGTCTTTTCCCCGTAGCCGTTCCATGCAATGAGTTCGGCAGCGATTTACAACAAGCGTTAAAGGAAGACTGGCCTGAGACCGAAATTACTATTGCTGCACCTTGGAACTCAAGCGCCCACGGCTGCTTTACAGCCAGCACCTCTGACCTCGTCATAGTTGTCGTCACTCGCTGGTCGACAACGTCAGAATCACTAGGTTCGGCCTTGAAGGAGCTAGACCTGATCAAAGCCAATACTAGAGGCATCGTGCTCCTCTAACGCTCGTTACCCCTCCAACGAAAACGCGAATCACCTTCTCTTGCGATAAAGGTAGCCCTTTAATCGGATAATAAAAACGATTGAAGATCTTCATCTTGGCATGGCCAAAAGCTTCCTTCTGCATCGCGCTGCTATTCCAAGCTCGATATCGATCCGTCACATCAAAAAGTTACAAGTTCTTTCACTGAAGAAATTTGTAGCGCGCATGAGAAACAATACGTCTTCAATTTCGGGATGCTCCTTCATGAATTCATCGACAGTAGCATCGAGGTGGCGAGGATCAAGAACGTAAGTTGTTGCATAGTGGGTCGCCAACAGGCGCTCAAAGCAATTCGTGTAAGAATCTCCGACTATGAGAAGGCTGCCGCCTGAAGGCAGCTCGCGATTATCTATCCGTATAATGGCATGATCAGCATGAAAGTATTCGGCATAACGGCTTGAGAACACGCTCTCTTTCCACCGCTGGTTAGAATACAAATCGATATGAACTAAATCTTCGTACATTTTCTCCTCGCCATCGATCGCAATCTCAAAAGACGGCAAATCGAAACAATAATCCTCAATTTTGTCTACGACGCTTTTGCTGAGCGCACGTCGCGCAAGCGATCCGTAAAACTTTGGCTGCTTATAAAAAATAGCATCACCCTTTTCAACTGGATGCTCGATATCCATCGCTCTTGTAATTCGTCTATAGGCATCATAGGCCCCATTAATCGTCCAATGGTGATCCGAGAGAAACCACCACTCACAGAACCCATCATAAGGCACCTCGCCATCAACCCATATACAAGAAGACGTCTCGCCTAATACCACCCTTCGAAGCGTATCATAGTTCATTGGATCAGAAACCAACTGAGCAACCGGCCCACCCATCACGTTCTGCGAATCAGGGCACAAGTACAGATACACATCGACATCAGGATGTCGCACGGCAAAAGAATCGTACGCCTTAGACACCAGCGAGCATTCTTCCAAGATCTCTGAAGTTGCATATTCGGGAGTCTCGAGCAGCCTATCACCCTCTCTAGTAAGCACGATGGAAGAGCCATAAAAGAACGGAGTGCAGCTCCAATCAAACAGCAAATTAGAAAAGCATATCGCTCCATGCTGAACTCGAGCACAACCTAAAAGCGCATGCGCCTTCAAGGGGATGTGGCAGCCCACCTCATCCTCAAGCGCAGACTGGAAAGCACCATCCTCAAATGCTTCAACGGAAAGCACTCTGCTCATATCCAAAAATTTCGACTCACCTTCAAGGTATTTGGCTTCTTCGGCGGTAGCCCAAGCGGGCAACTGCAGCCCTGCAGTTTTCTCAGAGCAAAAAAGCACTATTGGGCCACAAAGGAATAAACATAAAACTGCCGAGAATACAATATTTCGAACATTCATAGCGCCTCTTCCTACATCGACCCCATCCGACAACAGGCAAGTAAGTCATTTTTTAAAGCCAATACCTTTTACCAGCAGCTCGCGCAAACATCTCATGCCTTTTACGATATCCCCAATTCACGCAAGATGATTTCACCGCAGCTCAAATTCAAATCATATCGAGCGAGCTCCCTCTTTCTTGCGTCCCGTTTCGAGTCTTCGCCCTTCCGGAGCATCGCGAGCGCATTCTCCATGTCTTCCCAGGAGTCAATGCTGTACATAGCAGCAAACACGCCCGCAAGCCTGCCCTCAATAGCGAAGGGATCGTCGGTATACAGAATAGGCTTTCCCGAAACAAAAAACTCCCAGACCAACGCCGAATAATCAGAAATCATGACATCGGCCTCAGAGAATGAAACAATATAGTCCTCGTTTTCATCGAACTCAAGGTTGGGACGCAATTTCATATACCTTCTCAACCTCTCAACATCCGCCCACGACATCTTTCCTTCTTTTACAAAAGTGTCCATCGCCAGCGGATGGGGGCGCACAATCAATTTCACATTTACGCAATTGTTTACATATTCAATCAAGGGGGCCATGTACTCAAAAAAACTCGTCAGATTGGGGTTATCCTTCACTGCCCAACGAGGCGTATAGAGAATCGTGAAAACCCCATCCTCCTTATCAGCATTGAGTGATTTTGCTACCTGACAAAGCCTCGGATCTGGCGATTTCGCAACAACCGTCATCCCTTCCTTAATCAATAGTAGACTATCGCGTTCAACTGCTTCTCTAACCGGCTCCGAACATGGAAAGATATAGTTCATTTTTGACAGAAACTCTCGATTATAGATGATATCGTAATGAGGACTTGGCACGGTCTCGACGTCACCGTATGGAACGAAGCACGTATAAGCATACATTGATACTTTGCGAGGCGCATACGCATCAGGATATTCCTGCAGATAGGGGCGAGCATAAAACACGTGCGATGGCGCGATCGATTCAATATTCAGCCAATCGCCCGTTGAGCAATCGAAGGCAGGTATTGCCTCAATTCCGACTTCCATGCAGTACTCTAGCATCTCATTCTTTTTCACATCGAAGCGACCTCCCCGAAATCTCGGAAGAGCAACCACGGAAACACCAACGCCCCTTTCCGCAGCTTCATCATAAATCGGCTTAAAGGTATTCCACATCTGAGGATAGGCAATCAAAAAGACCAGAAACATCTCCCTCGATTCGGATATTTCCCTTGAACGCAGAATCCGACGCGCTTGCAACACGTACAACAACTCAAAGATCACCCGCTTCGCAGGTCTAAAGGCATTCTTGGCACTCTCCACCAAATTGACACTTCCACTCATTTTGCATCCTAACGATTCGTAATTTTCTTCAACGCCCCCACAACGCATCTTTTCGTATACATGAAAGCGCCACGTTTTAGAATCATATTTACAGTAAAGTAGGCCAGGACAAACACCCCAAGCTGAGTCACCAGAAGAAGTGCATCGTTGCTCAGAAAAAATGATGGAAAAAGTGCCAAACAGCAAGCGAGCATCGAAGTAATTAAAGGCCAGAACAGATCACGTAACTGATCTATGCAGCCATATCGAAATAACTTCTTTGACGGCACCATATTAAGAGCTACGGCCAATCCGCTATACAACAAACTCGTCAAAGACAATAAATACAAATTATGGAGCAGCGAAACGCATAGAATCAAAGACACGGCAATGATTTTCTTTACAAGCTCTAACTTCAGATAGAGATCGCTTCGCCCAACCGCATTGAAACACTGCAAGTTGATACGAGTAATCGGCGACAGCATATATGCTAAACAGAATACTGCAAAAAAGGGGGCGGCGGGGGCCCATTGAGGACCCAGAACGAGAACGACAAATGGACGAGACACCACACATAACGCCATCATAGCTGGAAACACTATCGACGAAGCCATCTGTATCGAGCGATGCATCAAGATTCGCACGTCTTCAAGCGAATTTTGGAGCATCGCAGCAGCCGGCAATGTCACGCTTCCAATCGCGCTATCGAGAATAGATTCCGCATAAGATGGATATTTTCGTCCTTGGCTAAAAAGACCAAGGGATTCTGCAGAAAACATCTTTCCGACCAAAAGGTCATAAAAGCTCATATATAAAGTATGCAACAAAGACGATACTAATAGTTTCCAGCCAAAACCAAACATTCTTTTGAGACTTGGAAGACTAAAGGAGAGAGCAGGTCTCCAGCGGATCTGAAAGGCCATCACCAAACAGGTGACAAACTGCATAGAAAGCGTTTGTATGACAAGTGCCCAAACGCCAGCATTCAAAACAGCCGCTATAACTCCGGCCAGCCCCGACGAGACTGCTGCAATCAGAGTGGCATACAGCTGTTGTTTCATTTTAAGGTCACGCTGCATCAGTGCAACTTGGACGCCGTTATAAGCATTAACCATTAGCACTAGGCCTAGCACGCGCAAGACTAGCGTCAAGTCCGGCATCGAATAAAACCAGGCCACGTAAGGCGCAAGAAAAAAAAGAAAGGCATACAGCAGCAACGATACGGAAAAAGAGAACCAGAAAACTGTCGCACAATCTTTCGGAAAAATCTCAGGCTCGCGCACTAGAGCAACACTCATTCCTCCTTGAGCAAACACGGAGGCCAGATTAACGAAAACCGAGACAATGGCTACTAGCCCAAAATCAGCCGGAAGAAGCAACCGCGCGAGAACGATCTGAACCATAAGAGAGACAGCAGCAGCCCCGAACCTCTCTGCAACTTTCCAAATCGCGGCACTAAATGCTTTTTCTTTTACTACATCCCTATTCGACGGCTGCTTAAACATAGCGTTCTCTCCTGCCACAAGAGCACTTCGCAATAATCCCTATTAGCCTTACCGCAAATATGGATTTAGAAAGTACGGAGTGGGTTCTTGCAAACCCGAAGCTTCTGAAGGCGTTGGCAACCGCTTCGGTTTCACCAACAACAACAGATTTATACTTCAACCACTCAGCAACACCCGGGAACACACTTTTGGGCAACTTTTCAAGATCGCTTCCAGCAAAAAACTCCCTTGCGCTTCTAATCGAATCAATTAGCATCGCATCATCGTAAGCCGACGCACTAATCGATGCAATCGCCAAAGATGCACATCTAACAGCAAGAGACTCACATCTAACATCCCCTGGCGAGAGTACATCCTTCAATGCTCCTGCTATCGCTTTGGCAGCCTCAAGCGCACATCCCGGCGAATTTCTTTTTTGATCCTGAAGACTATCGCCCCTGTTGAAGCGATACTCCATAAGAGGCTGACCCAGCACATATATAGAGTCAGCGCGAGCCATTGCGCAGGTCACAAACAAAGCATCGTTCGTATTTGCTAGATCCTGGAATCGGAGATTGTGCTTCGCTATCAACTCTCTTCGAAACATTTTATTCCATGGCGAACAGGACAGCTCGAACAGATTGGGCAATGATCGAGACTTTACTGCCTTTTCACGAGGAAAACACTTCGTAACCTCCATTCGTATTTTGCTGCCCCTTTTACAATCTACTGCGTTATATTCGCATATACAGACATCACAGCAAGAGCCATCCATTACCCTGCTCATACTCTCCACCATCTCCGAATAGAAAAAATCATCCGAATCAAGGAATAAAACATATCTTCCACGAGCATGAGTCAGACCCAAATTACGCGCCGCAGCTGCCCCTGATGCTTTCTGGCTCATTGGAACGAACCGACTGTCAATATGGGCAAAACGTTGAACAATATCAAACGAGGAGTCGACACTACCATCATCAACACATATGAACTCGCACGAATCAAGCGTCTGGCTGCACAGCGAACCAAGAGTCTCCTCAAGATAGGAGCCTCCATTGTGAATGGGCATTACTATCGACACAGCTAGCTCTTCAGGAGGAAGAGCCTCAGGACCACAAACGCGCATCAAGTCACCTCTTTAGAAGAAAAACGAGTAAGGAGATATACCATAAAGCCCTTGGAGCGCGATTCCGACGAAGAAATTGTAGAATGCAATCAGACTATATGAACATCGATAGAATAGAGCAAGTGAATTGTTACTCACAACTCTAGCAATAAATGCGATTTCGAAAACAGTTAGATAAGCCGCGATCCTGCCTAGCTGATCATAAAGCATGCCAACAGACGCGAGCACAAGACCAAAGCCATACACTATGTCCAGATACGCTACACCGCCTCCGTTCACATACCCTGCATCCAGCAGTTTGCGTGAACCAGCCTTAGGGCGATATCTAGCATAATAAAGATAGGACACGAGAAGAGCTACTTTAACTAAATACATATAGCTCAATTCTGCATTTGCTCTCGAAGAAAAGAAGTACGAATACCTGGATATCGCAAATTTGCCCACTAGCACGAAAGCCACTACAAGGGTAACCGCTGTCGCTATGCACACGATGAGGGCCTTCGTGACAGATCTTGTTTTACAACAGTAGTGAATCAGAAGTAGAGAGAAGGAAATAATTGCCGTATTGTGAACAAGAGCTGCTACTATAACCATAACAACAAATCGAAAGCCTCTATGGGAGGTAAGAAAGTCAGTTGCAAAAAAAACAATAGCCAAGGCTAGCCACTGTCTCATCACGTTAAGGCTTTGTGGGTAAATAAGCATTATATACATAACAAACAACCATGGAAACGAAAGAGAGTTGCGCATAGTCCATAGCCGGCGCACAAATAGCGCATTTGTGACAATGGCCGTACCCAAAAATACCGATTGAGGATCGCCCCACAATAGCAAACACGCTTGCGCAAACGCAAGAAAGAGCGGCTCGCTTCGAAAATAACCAGAATAGCCCTGGGCAATATAATCAAACATATTATAGTAATAAACGGAGTCAGTTCCGACCGAACAATCACGACACCCAGCCAAAAGCCCCAGCAGCAAAGCCGCCCCTGCGACGAAAATCCCTCTTTCGGTTTTCGCACCATAGCAGCCAAGCAATGCCGCAATTACGCATATGCTAAAAAAAATGTAATCTGCACTATACATTACGAAGCACCATCAACAAACAGCATTATGCAACCAAATCATTTACCATTTCGCGCCTTTTATGCAAAGTCAATGCCAATTGACACGCAATTAACCTAGCAAGAACCGAGCGATAAGTAGAAATTTTGCAAACGCTCAGCTTCACGGTTGATATCGAAACCGCCATTCTTCACCTTCGTGCAAGCTCCTTTTCTGTCAATCGAACCGACACTGGATAGCGTAACCCGCGCCCACTCTTCCGGAGATGCATCCAAGTCGACAAACCTAACACCGTTAACATCCAACTCTCGAGTTATAGACGAAGAAGCAACGAGCGGAAGTCCCGACGCCTGCGCTTCAATACCAGTCAGCGGCAACCCCTCAAACAACGATGGCATGACAAGCACATCAAGACCCTGAAGAAGATCGTCGACATCTTCTCGGTGGCCCAAAAAAAGAGTGTTGGACCGTATGTCCAGATCCGTTGCTCGTTGCTCCAGCGCGCAACGGAGTGGCCCGTCGCCCACCAATACAAGCAATGCGTCTGGGTCTCTCCTCAAGCACCGAGAGAAAATATCTAGAAGGAACAGCTGATTCTTCTGCTGGCACAATCTGCCTATGCCGCCAATTACCGTCCTGCCAGCCCAGCCCAGCCGCTTTCTTACCTGTGCTCTCTTCTCGGGAGAGTATTGGTACAAATCGCACTCAATCGCATTATTGAAGACCAAAACTCTGCTCATCGCCTCTTTTCCAAAAAGAAATTGACCTGCCAACTTTGAGCATGCAAGATAGTGGTTGGCTTCACTCGACAAGTTCCTGCAAAGCACCTTATTTCTAAGTGCCTTTAGTTTATTGTCGGAATAAACCGTAGCGTGGCTATGAACAATCCGGTTGGTCACGCCATATTTCTTCGCGCTAGCCAAACACATAAAGCTAATATTGGCTGAGTGGAGATGGATTGCAGTGTATTGGCAACCGATCGTTCCCATAAATCGATCAACAGCTCGCCAGAGCAAGAACAACCTTCTATTCTTCAGCGACGGAAGAACAAACACCCTAGACCCCAACTTTTTTACCTGCTCATCAAATCGTCCAGAAGGATTGTCATCGAACAACAAATAATCAATTTGCAAATCACTACTGCTGAAATGCTTCTGATAGTTCTGGCAAAAGGAGCCGATTCCCCCAGTTGGTCTTTTCCCTATCACATTCAAAATAGTCGTTTTTTCAGCCATAAAACAACTACCATACCTCAAATAAGATGATACGTCTCATAGATATTCCCTTCGCAAAACTCAGGAGAGGTTGTTGAGCAAAACATTTCTCAAAGGTTTGAACAATTCGCAGAATCGATCATTCTGAGTCCATTCTGCATTAGTGAGAGCCAATTGATCAAGAGCTAAAATCACTTCGTCCTTTCCCAAGTCGCAAGAAACGATATAATCCAGATCCTCAATCCATTCGTACTGTCCCCGCAGCTTATGATTATACGTATTGAGAACAATACAGGGCGTGCCGGCGAGCGCCGCAAATATCATGCCATGAAGCCGATCGGTCACTATTACGCTCGCCGATCCTATCATAGACCATATCTCCAGGAGCTCCTTCTCGCGGTCTTTCCGTTCTATTTTATACTCTCGAATCGTATCCGTGCTAACAAGATCAGGGTATCGTCCACGCAACAAATCAAAGACCATCTCTTTCTCTTGCACCGAGTAGATGCCTTCCACATCGTCGCGAATGCACGTCAGCGCGTAGCACCCGCCATTATTTGTATATTCAAGTTCACCTAAAGAGAACACAATGTCGGGAACTAGAAACGCATTTCTAATATAAGGCGCCACTGTTTTATACGAGATTTCATCACGCGCAAAGAAAAAGAAATTATCATTTGAATCATAGAATTTCATTGATTTTATAAATTCCCTGTGACCAAACCTGGTATCTGGAAAATAGACCGTTTGCGGAAACATGACGATTTTGACATCATCCAAATATCGAGCAATCTCCCGTCTTATCAGTTCTTCTCTAAAATATTGCACTCCAACGTTACCACCGCCTTTCAATGTAACGATATCTCGGGAATTTAATGATCGCTTGATGCTCCGCAGACTTCTTAAAGTATCACCGACCGATATTTCAATAATTTCATGATCAGGAAAGCAGCGCTCCAAGTATTTTATTTGAGCGTACGTCATCGCATGGTCGCCCAAATTCGAGTAGTCCGTGCTCAATAGAACAAAGACTTTATCGCGGGAGCCGAAATCCTTCTCTCCAATTCGGAAAAAGATATACATAACCTTCTCGAAGACCACGTACAACCGAATCAACGCAATCCGAAGCCAAAAAGGAATATGCTTCTTTATCCATCTAATAAATGATATATGATTATACACAATTAGTCTCCCGCCCTTTTTCTCAAAACATTTCTAAATATCCATCGTCTCACCTTCGTTGGCGCAAGCGCAACAAAAAACTGAACCACAATGGATGAAATATACTCTGTACCGTTGATGTAGCCAGTACGGAATATCCTTTTTCTCGCATCCTTATATTTTTTCCAGTAGCTAACACCACCTCTGCGGGAGAGCATTCCACCGTTTGCCCTTGCATACACAAGAGTGTCATCTATATTTGCACATCTCGCTCCCGACAAAATCATTCTCGACCACAGAAGATCATCCTCCATTAAAGGACAATCCTCGTAGTTCCCAGCTCTAATAACGGCTTTCTTTTTATACATTACTGTCATATGGTTAAAAGCGCTTCGTTTTCTTTGGAAGGAAACAATATCATCGTGGCAGATCGGAACAGCACGCTTCGAAATTACTTTATTTTTATCATCGTCGAATTCGAGGATATGACTTCCGCAGATATCCAAATCTTCATTCTCTAAAAACGTGCGAAGTTGCACCTCGAAGCGATCTTTTCTGGCTATGTCATCAGTATCCATCCGGGCAACCAGCGGATAGCGACAAGCTAGAAGGCCGTCTGCAAGAGCAGGGCCGAGACCTCTATTTTCCGCAAATCTTACTTTTCGAATCAGGTTCGTCTTTTGGGCAAAAGAATCAACAACTCTCTCGAGTTCAGTAGATAAAGGACCGTCGAAAACAATAACGATTTCATTAGGGATGACCGTCTGCGAGGCCAAACTTTCAAGACACTCGGAAAGGAATTCCGGCCTCTCTTTTTCGTACAAAGACATCAGAACAGAAAAATCTGAGAGAGTCACGATCCAATACCTTTCAATAACGCAGCTTGCAAATCTATCCTATCGTGCGTGCGACCATTAAACCTGAAATAATGCCTTAGATTGTATCCTACCCATCATGCAAAATGCGACGCAGCAACGATCCACTCTTCCACTCACACCGTTGGCAGACACGTCCTTTTTTCACCTAGACTCTGCGATAATCCACAAATCGCTGAAAATTTTCGCTCGCAGCTTCACGGGGAAGCGACTCATTGTCGTTTAAAGCACTCCTATTGGGCAAACAGCTGCACTGCTAGCTAAAGTCACTCAATATTCGTTACGAAAAGGCTCGCCAAACATAAACACCATTACCGTCACTTTCCACCAACCAGCTCGCCTACCAATACTCTTTTCGAGTTATCGGCAATCACACTTTTCTCAAAACTGCAGAAACCGTCTTAAGCATAATAGAAAAGTCTCTGGAAACAGAGAACGATTCAATATCCTGAAGGTTAAATTCCATTTTGCACGGCAAAACGTCTCGAATATAAGCATCATCAACATTATCAGCAAATGCAAGAATATCCGCTTCATCTTTGAATGCGATACTTGCCATCGATGTTACCCCAGCTGGCAACAGAAGCGTCGCTTTCATTAGAGGGGTGTAGGCATCGACGTACTGCGGGACTTCGGGACGCGCGCCAACAAAAGTCATCGCTCCTCTGAATACATCAACAAGTTGGCTGATCTCATCGAGGCGCAAATGACGTATGGCTTTGCCAACTCGCGTCACCCTGGCGTCGTTCCCCACCGTCACCGCTGACCCAATTTGATCCGCTCTATCGCACATTGTCCGAAACTTAAATATGCGAAATCGCTTACCGTACTGCGTCACCCTAAGTTGCCTGTAAAATACCGGTCCGGGCGAATCAACCTTAATCGCAATGGCCAAAACGGCAAATACGGGGCTGAGGAGAACCAACAGAATAGCAGACCCGCAAATATCCACCAGACGCTTCACGAGCAACTGACCACGTTTCTTCGCGAGCAAATCGTAGAAGGGGCGCACTTCTTCCGTCCGCATGTCTGCGGGCAGCTCTTCCCAGGGTATTAAGCGCACTGAACCTCCCTGAGGCTTTCCTCAAACACCGCGAGCACGCGCTCAACCTGATCGTCGCTTAGGCACGTATGAAGCGGCAGCGTCACTTCGTTCGAGAACATTTCATAGGCATTCGGATAATCCGAAATATCAAACCCGAGGTTCTTGTAGGCGGTGAGCATAGGCAGAGGCTTGTAATGCACGTTCGCGGATACGCCTTTCTGAGCCATTCGATCTATGAGGGCGCCGCGCTGCTCGTAGTTTAAGCCAGGGATTCGGCACATGTATAGGTGACAGGACGAGGCGCAGTCTTCCGCAAGATGCGGCAAAACTTCAACACCAAGGCTTTTCGTCGCCTCATCATAGCGATCGACGATCTGACGTCGCCGCTCCAAAAGCCCTGGGTATCTTCTCAATTGAACCAAGCCGATAGCTGCTTGGATATCAGTCATATTGCATTTGTACCATGGACCGAGAACGTCATACTCCCAAGCACCTGCCTTCGTTTTGGCGAGCGCGTCCTTCGATTGACCGTGAAGAGAGAGCAACTGAGCCTCACGATAAATCTCATCGTCAGAGAGGCCATCAGGCGTCTTCCACGTAAGGCAACCCCCTTCCGCCGTCGTAAAGTTTTTAACGGCATGAAAGGAGAAGGAGGTGAAGTCAGCCAGTGAGCCGAGCATAGAGTTGCGCCACTGCGCACCGAAAGCATGTGCTGAGTCGGCACAGATAGCGATACGGCCCAAATGGCGCTGGTACTCGCTACCTGCATGGAAGATGCTCCTGGACGATTCGGCTAGTTCAAAGACCCTGTCGTAATTACAGGGAACGCCTCCAAGATCAACCGGGATAATGGCCTTAGTCCTCGGCGTTATCGCCGCTGTGGCGAGATCATAGTCCATTTCGTACGAGCCGGGCGCGCAATCGACGATAACAGGCGTGGCGCCCACGTGACACACTACGGAAGCTGTCGCGGTATAGGTGTAAGCTGGAACAATTACCTCGTCTCCGGGGCCAATACCGGCAATCCGCAAAGCGGTTTCCGCGCAGGCGGTCTGAGAGTTGAGACAAACACACTTCGCAACGCCCAGAAAGTCGGCGATTCGCCGTTCCAGCTCCTTCACGCGAGGTCCTGTCGTTATCCAACCGGAGCGCAGCGCATCTGCGACTTCGGCTATTTCCTCCTCAGTAATATCTGGCGGCGAAAAGGGAATAACGTTATCTGAACTCATACCAACTCCCATCACTTCTCGTTCTGCGGCCGATAGGTGGGTACGGCTTCTTGAAGAGCCGCCTTTAATGCTGCGGTATCCTCGCACAGCGCTTCCCGCAAAACCGATAGACGATCGTCCACGGTGTCCACCTCCGGTCGCGCGCCCGTAATAACGGTTATCGCCCCATTAGCCGTGGGAACCGTGGGCTCGTCATCGAGGTTGAGCTCCTCGTAGAGCTTTTCGCCAGGGCGCAGCCCGGTCACAACGATTTCGATATCCTCCCCTACCCTCAAACCAGAAAGACGGATGAGGTTCGTGGCCAAATCGTATATCCTCACAGGCTCGCCCATATCGAGGACGAAGATTTCTCCCCCCTTGGCAAGGGCGCCGGCAGTGATAACCAGTCGCGACGCTTCGGGGATGGTCATGAAGTAGCGCGTAATGTCCTCATGCGTCACAGTGATGGGGCCACCGTTTTTCAGCTGGCGCTTGAACAAGGGGATGACCGAGCCATGGGATCCCAAGACATTGCCAAAACGGACGGCGGCAAAGATGGTATCTGATTTACGCGCATAGCTTTGAACGATCATCTCACATGCGCGTTTCGTTGCCCCCATGACATTCGCAGGATTTACAGCTTTGTCCGTCGAAATGAGGATGAAGTGCGAGCAGCCGTTCTCGTGAGCCATGCGGACAACATTAAGGGTGCCGAAAACATTGTTCTCTATCGCTTCGCGAGGATTCGATTCCATGAGGGGAACATGCTTGTGGGCGGCTGCGTGAAATATCACTTGAGGATGATGGCGCTCGAACACTTCCTGGAGCGCCGGCATATGGGTGATCGAGCCGATCTCCGTCACAATTTCGATGCCAGCCGCTTTCGCATCGCGCGTTATCTCGTGGTACAGTTCGTAAACTGTGTTCTCGTATATATCGAAGAGAACGATTTTAGCCGGCTTGGCAGGCAGTAGCTGCCGCACGATTTCGCTTCCGATGGATCCACCACCACCCGTGACCAAAACTACAGTTCCACTCAAGTACGTTCCCACGAGGGATTTGTCCAGGTCAATCTCGTCCCGAGCCAAAAGATCGGATACTTCCACATCTCTAACAGGAAGTTTTCCAATTTGGTCTTCAGGAATATCCTTGATCACTTCGGGTACAACGAGGACCTTGCGACCCGTTTCCACACACAAATTGAAAACCCGTTGACGCTGGGCAAGCGAGGCCGATGGCAACGCGACCACAATTTGATCAATATCATTGCGGGAACAAACCCTTGCGATCTCCTTACAAGACCCCACAACCCTGACTCCGTGAATTCGCCTTCCGATTTTGTCCGGGTCGTCATCCACGAACGCAATCGGACATCCGGAGATATCATCGCTCCCCGCCAGCATACGCGAGACCACAAGCGAACCGCTCTCGCCGGCGCCCACTACAAGAGTGCGCGGAAGACCCGTAAACTTGACGCCCATGAACGACCAACGACGCCCATTGGAGTTTGCCCGAATGAGAAACCTTGCCATACCGCAAATAACCAGGAGTATAGCCCACGCGCACAGATATACGCGCATTGGCATGCGACCACCGAAAATCAATGCACCAGTCACATCGCCAATAACCGATCCCGCCAAGGTTGCCATCACAATACGCGCAGCATCATCGATGCTCGCATATTCCCACATGCTGTTATACATGCGAAAAACACCGAACACAATGAGATTAATCAGAACAAGATACGCAAGATGAGCCACAAACCCGAGAGAATCAACATCAAGCTCAAAGGCTCGTGTTCCCCATGTGGCAATGAGAAAAGCCACAATAGTCGCCGTCACATCGATAACGACTAGCGGCAATGCCCGGATCAATTGTCGTACTCTATCTGCTTTTGTCGTCATTGTTCTTTCAGAATCCTCGCCGATGCGCCTATGCCTTGCGCCGTTGCCATTCGCAATCAGCACGAAATAGAATGATACTGCAACCTGGCATAAACCACCAGACTACTCCCGAGAAATAGCGGGTGAAACAAGAGCCGAGTTAGGCATTTTGGCGCAAAGAGAGCACCAAGACGTCGGGGGCGTGTTCGCACCAAAACTGCGACAACGCAAATGCGAGAACCATCCAATATCCAAACGAGATCGCCGTTTCAGCTGTGCCGATTATGAAAAAGGCCCCGAGCGCTGCAGCGAGCACAAAAGCAACAGGGTTTCGCCGCGCTCCGAACAAGACAGAGACGCAAGCGGCTAGAAGCACCAACAAGGCAAAAAGCGAAACAGCCCCTCCTATGCACCATAAATGCAAGAACTGATTATGGGCGCTGAACATCCGTCCCTCGACCTCTATATAGCCCCACGTCTGCATCCCCGCCCCCATAATAGCTGCTCGGCCTTGTAAAAAGGCGAAGATTTTGTCCCAAATCACCGTTCGCCCTGAAAAGGTCGCATTCTTGCCTACGAGACCAAGCAGAAGCCCTGAAAAGTAGTTTTGAACTTTAAGGACAACTACCCCAAGAAAAGCAACCATAGTAGCAAGTGAATATGCCAGCGCATTGCACGCACGAAAAGCGCCGGAAGCTCTACGGAGCAAAATAACAATCGAGAGAAACAGGATAGCAATCATGCTCGTCAACGAAGGTGCCAGTAGGACAGTGATAAACGAGACAACCATAATCGCTGCAGTGCGAAGCGATATATAGCGATCTAACAAACAGTCCAGCAGCGATGAGGCCGTAATCGCGGGAAGCGCGATCGTGAATATCTGGTTTCGATGTCCGTAAAAGAAATGAACCCTCGTCTCATGGTTGATATCATAGGGCCACAATCCATCTGGAAAGAGGAGAATGCTCTCGAAATTAACGAGCAGACACAAGCTCGCCCAAAAGACAAGAGCAGCCAAAAACTCTTTGATGCAGTATCCCTTTGCCGCAAAGACGAGAGTGGAGATTGCGATGCAACTGCCCCACTGTACATACCATATCTCCAGCGATCCATGATTCACAAGCGTGGATAGCAAAACCGTCATGGGGGGAAGGAGAGTCAGGGCATACTTCCAATCCATTGTCCGTCGGCGCGCGGCCATAAAGGCACTCACGACAAGGGTCACGCCCAGCCATGCGCATAAGATGAAGCTCGCAACACCGCCTCCATAGCTGATGACAAATTCAGGGCGGAAGAAAGGAACCTGCAGGAATAGCATGAGTGCAAGTTTTCGACCATCTAAGCCCACAAACATCCTCCCTTCAGGCAACCCCGTCACAGAAACAACTGATGCACCATACCGCCAGAACTACGAGGTGAGTATCCTGAATCCCCGCCCCTCGTATTTTTTTCCAGACGAAAGAGCCTCGGCAGCCGAAACATGGTTCAGGGCAAATGCCACCTGCCCGTCGCCCATGGCGCTTCGGCAATAATCGAACGCTCCATAAGGGCCGCCATCGCCCAACACGTCGCAACAAACGAAATCAACGTCAACGTATTTGAAGGCATTCGCGATATCTTGAAGAGTGTTTGTCGTGGGAAGCGGACGATCCGCGACAACCAGATATCCCTCACGAGGCAGCCGGGATGCCTCATCAAGAGGGATCAGCTCCTTGCGTGCATAGGTCTGGTCAAGAAAACTCTCCTCAATCGTTGGATCATCTCCGCTAATGGCCACATATATGGGCGCATCTTCATACTTGAACGAAAGGCCGATGTGTTCGAAAATCCAGTTGAGACGATCGTACACGGTATAGTTCGACATGACCTTCCTCACGCCCTCCAGCTGCATGCCCAACATGGCACCAACATCGTCAGGCTGCGGCAAGGACGAATAATCGGTCTCGTCCAAAATCATAGGAATGCTCGGGAAAAAGTTCTCTATTGATTGCGCATAATTCGAAATGAGCAAGCAGCCGAGGGCCTGCACCTCGAAGACTCGCATGGCTCCCATCGTTTGGGAGTCCTTTATGCTGTTGAGATTAATCGAGTAGTTGAACAGCTTGTGCACTTGCTGCAGAAAGCGATGCTCTATCGGCGCGATGATGAACTCGTTATAAAAATAGGGAAATTCTCGGATATTCCGGTTCGCGTAATCCAGAGCACGGTCGGCGAGTATGAGATTCTTCCCGAAAACGTCTATCGCGCCATCGAAAAGAAGCTTCGTGTCTTTGCACCGCTCGGGGAACGTCGAGTACCAGCTGCCCGCGAAGAACACGCTATCCTCGTAAAACCGCTCTTCGATCTCATACTTCTTGCAAATGCCAACGGGATTGTGGAAGAGAGGGTTGACTCCGTAGCCGAGAAAGAAAACGTTTTCATTGCCCGTATCTTTCACGTAATCCGAAATCTTCTCGACGCAAGATGTGAAAATGTAATCCGCAACTTTGGCTATCGGCAAGTACAGCTGATAGCTCGGCGGATCCTCGATGGTCTGGAAAACGGTTTTGATGCCAAGATCATTGGCGAGAGAAAAAATCTCGGGGACAATCGTGAGAGCATGCGCCTCATTGGGAGCATACTCGTACTCCCCGTTCTCATCGGGTGGGTTTAGGCCTCGCCAGCAGGAGACGTACAGGACGAAATCGATGCCGCCGCTCCGCAGCTGCTCATCGAACCTTTCCGGCTCTAGATAAATCAAGTTAACAGCATCGGCGTAATAGTTGTACATGAAGTCGTCAGTAATGATGCCAACCGTCGCAGATGATTGAGGGTAGAAGCTGCCTCCGTTGCTTTCGGGAATCATTTCGACAAGCTGCTTGTAGCGATTCTCGAAACGGGCAGCAGTCTCGTTCTGGGCCAGCCGATAGGTATCCATGCTGATACTTAGCCCAGCCCCCGACACTCCCGAACACCTGATCTGCTCGACTTCGGCCTCAGAGCCTGCGCGCAACCTAATGCCCAGCTCAACGCAATAGGTTCCTTCAGGCACGTCAACTTCGTAGACACTGCGCTGCGACCCACCGCCAATCATCTTGACGATTTTATTCTTCAGTTCTCTATCCCAGAAGTTGCAGTAAAAAACACATTCCCCCACGCAAGCGCTTAACTGTACTTCGATAGCAATCGAGGAGGCTTCGCGGAGGAGGGGGTGCTTCCCAGTGACCAAAAAGGATTCGTCGGACGACGACGCAGAGAGACAACTTTCGGATGCGGACTCTAGGCGCTCGCCATTATTGCCCAAAATAGAGACGGGCAGGTATCGCATATTGTTGGCCAAATCACTCATTGTTTTCTTCCTCGCCTTTTCCCACCATCGCCTCGTAAACCATGGAACATGACGAGGCGCCATCAGGGGGGTAATAAAAGAACTTGGCGGCTCTCTCTGCGTACTTTTGCTCGATCCTGGCTCCACCTTCCATCAAGGCGACGAGGTAGTCGACCGTCGAAGAAACGTCGTTGAGCACGGGGCCGAATCCATCTTCGCGATAGTCGAAGTATCCCTTTCCGAAACAGTGACCACCCGAAAAGAAAGCATCCTCATCGAACTGGAAGTAGACAACGGGCTTGCCCATCAAGGCGAAGTCAAAGCAAACGCTTGAAAAATCGGTGACCATAATGGCCGCCGACTCGATCTCATGGTTGTAGTCGAACTCTTTGCGAACCCTCACAAGTTCCGAGCCTTCAAATAGATCTGCGCACTCGGCAAACCCCGGATGTATCACGAAGTCGGCGGAATAGCCATTGTCTCGCATGGAAGAAATCAGCCTTTCGTCGCTGAGCAATGCGCTATAAGCACGATAATACTCGGATTCCAGGAAAGTAGCTTCAGGTATGATCGGCTTGTCCGTCTCCGGATCGAAACCAAGAACCAAGGAATTGCGCCATGTGGGGGCGATGATGATTCTCTTTTCTGTATCGAATTGAGAGTCGCGCAATCTGTCATGGCGCGGCAGCCCGGACAGAAGCACTTCCTTGCCATCATAATAGTACGGCAACTCGATAACGCTTTCCCACTCCGACTCAGCACTGCAAACGAATGTCTTGATATTCTTCGAGAATCGTCCGAGCGTACGACTCATATCGTCTTTTATAACGCCGTGCTGCAGAAAGATGAAGTCGAAATCGTATAAGCTTTTGAAGAAGACCTCCTGCTTGCCGAAATGGTGGATGACGTGATTGTCAAAGGAGGACGAAACGACATAACGAGCCCTCAGAAAAAGCCGGGAGTACTCAGGAGAATCTGGATCAACAACACGACCTGTTGCGCTCAATCTCTGGTAGTCGGCGGAATCTTTTCGCAGCACAAAATAGGGCTTGATCTTATGCGGCGCATGGGCAACCAGCCACTGGAAAAAATACTCGCCATTGTCGTCCGCTTTTCCAAGGCGATCGCTTACAAGGCACACGTCGGTGCCCCGATGGACGAACTTCGAAACGATGCCTCTGAGCCGCTCGAGCACGACGGCATATCCGCCGTCTTCTGCCGCAGCTATTCGCTTGTCGAAGCTCAATTCGCGCTTAACCAACTGAAGCAGGCTGGGCTTCTCCATAACCCGAAGCTGATGCTTGGCACGAGAGACGACAGCGCAGCCGTTGTCGACGAAATAGCTGCTAGGGGCTGCATTGGTAAGTTTGCAGAACCTCCCAAAGGACAAACTTGCTCGTCCAGATCCGACATTGTGCTTATTCCCTATGCGAAACTCGAGCAGCATCGATCCATCTCGCGGAACTTCGACGACGAAGCCGGTCTTCTTCGCAAAATTGCGGCAGAAGAAAGAACTCTCGCCCAGCTCTGGACGTTCAACCGGTTGTGCGTAATAGCGGGCGCGCTCGTTGTAAATATACACGTCGCCCAGCTCGGGAAATATCGGAGACTCGGTATAGCCTTCGTACACTATGCGATCATCGTGCACATGAATGAATTCAAGCGTTATCGATCTTTTAAATAGCTGCTTATAGACAGGATTTTCACATTGGTCGGACAAAACCAAATCGCGAACGAGATCATCGTAAGAGACGCCCCTCTTCATCGCCAGAGCATAAAGCTTTTTTCTAGCCGATATGTTCTTTTGCGAGGCGATCGCCTCGTCAGAGATCTCGCTCAACAAATCGAGAATATCGGCTCGATAAGATTTCAGAGCCTCCTCGCCGAGAAACCCGTCTTCTGGCGCGGCTATTCTCCATTGAATGTCGTACATTACCGCATATTGGACATACGGAATGACGTAGCCATAAAGCCGCTTCGATTCGGCGAATAACGCATGATGGCACTGTTCTAGAGTTGCAGTGTAGTAGGCAAAGTTACTCCTACTACTATCCAGAGCAGAATTCGATTCGAACTTTTTTCGATACCAATACTCCGCCTCACACACCAGTCCGTACACCCCGAGCTCCATCACCAAGGACGAGATGTAGAGAAAGTCCTCACCTATAGCTATTGGCACAAATTGACGGTCTCTCACGAATTCGTTCGCTATGAACGTAGTGGAAGCAGATAGCTGGGGCAGTTTCCAATCGGCGAAAATGTTTACGATCCTCGTGCCGTCTTCGAATTTATAATCCAGGGCATGATAGCTCGTCCACCTACCGATATGCTTGATACGGGCAGCAGCCAATTTGACGTCCGGATGCGCCGACAAAAACGCGTCCATTACCTCGAACGCATCGGGCGCCCACAGATCATCCGAGTCGAGAAAGTTCACGAACTCGCCAGTCGCATACTTGATGCCGAGGTTTCGCGCGCTGCTCACTCCCCCGTTTTCTTTTGCGTGCACTTCGATGTTATGCGGATATCGCTTTTGGTAGTCCTCGCAGATAGCGAGACTTCCGTCAGTGCTGCCATCGTCGACGAGAATAACCTGTACGTTCTCTTCGAAGGAAAACGTTTGATTGACCAGACTGTCGATGGTTTCAGCGAGGTACTCTTCCGCATTGTATACAGCCACAACAACGGAAAAGCGAAAGCTCTTTTCGGCAACGTTTTTTTCGGTCATGCTATTTTTCCTCGCCCAGCAAGATATCGGCAATACGTATAGAAGCCTTCCCGTCGCCATAGGGGTTTGACGCATGCGCCATTTCCGAATAAGCGCGCTCGGACTCGAGAAGCTCTTTAAATAGCGCGTAGATCGGCTCTTCTTCCGTACCTGCAAGCTTCAGCGTACCTGCTGCTATCCCCTCGGGGCGCTCCGTCGTGTCCCTCATGACGAGCACCGGCTTTCCCAGAGAGGGCGCTTCCTCTTGTATGCCGCCACTATCCGTTAGGATGAGATAGCTGTTGGCGAGCAGATTGTGGAAATCGAGCACTTCCAAAGGCTCCACAAGGCGAATACGATCGCACCCCTGGAGCTCTTCTTTCGCGACGGCGCGAACAGCGGGGTTTAAGTGCACAGGATAAATTACCTTAACATCTGGATGCTCTTCGGTAATACGACGGATGGCTCGGAACATATGGCGCATCGGCTCACCAAGGTTCTCGCGACGGTGAGCAGTAACAACAATGAGACGCGATCTTTTCGACCAATCGAGCAAATCATGCTTATATGATGGATCAACCGTCGTCTTTAAAGCGTCAATTGCGGTATTGCCTGTTACGTATATCTTCGATGAGTCTTTCCCCTCGTCAATGAGGTTATTGCGCGCGGTTTCGGTGGGGGCAAAGTAGTACTCCGCCATTACATCGACAGCCTGGCGATTGAACTCCTCTGGGAACGGTGAATATAGATCGCGAGTGCGCAATCCTGCCTCCACATGGCCCACTGGAACCTGCAGGTAGAAGCTGGCCAAAGCCGCCGCAAAGCTCGTCGTTGTGTCCCCGTGCACGAGAACAACATCCGGCGCAAAGTCTTCGATGACATCCTTCATGCCCAGAAGGACCAGCGAGGTAATATCGAACAGCGTCTGCCCCTGGCTCATGATCGACAAATCGTAATCCGGAACAACGTCGAACACTGCGAGCACCTGGTCAAGCATTTCCCGATGCTGCCCCGTCACGCAAACACGTACGTCGAATTCGCTGCGCGATTTCAGCTCATTCACCAAGGGACACATCTTGATAGCTTCAGGCCGCGTGCCGAACACAGCTAGTACTTTTTTCATGCAGTAGTAGAGCCTCTCTTTTGCCGTTTGAATCTCGTCAATGTTACCGCTCCATAAGCGACAATGCGACCGAACCTGCCAAGTCACCAGGCGATCTACGCATTTGGACGCATGGACGGCGACCTCTTGTGACCCTGCATCAAAATCATTCCGGCCAGAACCCCGTTTGTGACAACCTTCGCCGATTGCACAGCTTCAAATAAGTCGACCCGAAACGACGCCGCAAACCATCAAGACTTTGCCACCATAGGACTCGGCGATAAGGTTGACGCAGACACCTCCTCGAAACTTGTCGACCACTCTGGAAAGACTGCTCTCCAGGTCGGGACTTTCCGAAATTATTCGGTTTTCCGATCATGCATTCTGCCGAAGATTACAACATATTGCAAAGGAGGATTCACTCAGGATCTAAGACGACCAACGCGCTTGTAGGAACACAAGCGGAGCGTGTTATTCCGCTCGCCCCCACTCACGGAACTTCACGATGTTCATTTTTGAAATATGATGGTATTGTTTTGAACATAGCTCTATACTGTCCGTCGTCACGAGGAACAGCAGAAAGGCGGCATCCGGTGGAAATGACCAAGACCGAGCTGGAAGACGCGTTCGCCGCGTCACCAGACTCCCCTCTGTTCGCCAATGTGGCGAAAGCGCTTTCGTGTCCCAAGGAAGATGTTCACGTTATTGAGCCCATACGGGCCGGCAACATGAATCTCATCTACCTGGTCGAGGTGGATGGCAAACGCTACGTTTACCGACACCCAGGGCCCGGAACGGACAGTATTATCGATCGCAAAAGCGAGGCGCTCTCGCAGCAGGTGGCTGGAGAGATCGGTGTCGACAGCACGTTCATCTACCAGCACCCCACCGACGGATGGAAGCTGTCCCACTTCATCGAAGGCGCTCGTGCCCTGGACTATCACAACAAAAAGGACGTCCAGGGAGCCATGGAGCTAGCGCGACGGCTGCATACGTCCGGCGCCGACACCGGGGCCACTCTCGACCTTCACGAGGACACGCGCAAGCAGGCCGCGCTTTTGAGCCCCGAGTGGCGCGCCCATTTCTCGGACTTCGACGAGATGTTCAGCATAGCCGACACGCTCGACCGCGAGGTAAAAAAACGTGGACTCAACGTAGTGCTTTGTCACAATGACTTTTACGATACCAACTTCCTGATCACCGACGAGGGAATGGATCTCATCGATTGGGAGTTCTCGGGGATGTCAGACTACGCCAGCGATCTGGCCGTTTTCATTTGCTGCAGCGATTACACCTACGATGAGGCCATGGATGTGCTGCGCGAGTACTTCCAGAGAGATCTGACGGAAGACGAGCTTTTCCACTGCGTCGCCTATCTCGGTGTCGTCAGCTTCCATTGGCTTGTTTGGGCCCTGTATCAGGAGACGGTGAACGCACCGACACCGTTCCTTCAGACCTATTACGATTTCACTCACATGTTCGAAACGGCCGCCATGGAGATGCTCGCGGCCGAGAACGATAACTAAAACCACATTGCAGAAAGGACTATTGGCATGGGTTACGGTATTGGCGCAGCTATTACCTGGGCATTCGACACGGTTATTCTGAGCATCGCTCTCTCCTGCTCCGCTTTCTTCGAAACCGAGCAGGCCATCGCGCTTGCCTCGCTGACTTCCACGTTCCTGCATGACGGCGCATCTGCCGTGTTCGCTTTCATTTTCATGGCCGTGCGCGGCAAACTGAAGCAGACCAAAGATCTGCTGGTCTCCAAATACGGCAAGTACATTGTCATCGCGGCTGTAATCGGCGCCCCGCTGGGCATGACGGGCTATGTTACCTCAATCGCCAATATCGGGCCGGCCTATACGGCAGCCATCACCGCCTTCTTCCCGGCTTATGGCGCAGCTCTCGCGCACTTCGTGCTGAAGGAGCCGATGCGCGGCTACAACTGGGCGGGCCTGATCGTCTGCCTCGTCGCGGTGGCGATACTTGGCTG
>OGOG01001267.1_pt1 | contig 25297 bp, 18 predicted proteins | sample 1552581 | NCBI WGS metagenome assembly OGOG01 (sample SAMEA2580152, study PRJEB22360) | human gut metagenome | biome: human gut; feature: human-associated habitat; material: faeces | place: Denmark | collected 2008/2010 | reverse complement strand
TTATACTTTATCTTCTTCCAGCAAGAAGACTCCGACCTCTAAGGTGAGAGATGAATTGCGTCTGTTAAGCACTTGATATTGTATTCTGATCATAGTATAATATATTTAAAAGAATAATAAAGAAATGATAAAATATAATAAATTGTTAAAATGATCAAAAACACAAGCAGAAAACTAAGGGAGTGATACCATGGCAAACAGAGCATATAAATTCAGAATATATCCCAATAATGAGCAGATGATTCTGTTTGCCAGGACTTTCGGCTGTGTCAGAATGGTGTACAACCATTGGCTTAATCGAAGGATCAGGCAGTATAAGAAGAACAAGACAAATATAACATATACTGTCTGTGCGAAAGAAATGGCTGAAATGAAGAAAACGGAAGAATACGCATTTTTGCGGGAAGTCGATAGTATATCCTTACAGCAATCACTCCGACACCTTGATACAGCATTTCAGAACTTTTTCAAACGGCCGAAAACAGGATTTCCAAGGTTCAAATCAAAAAAGAATCATAAAAACAGCTATTCAACCATATGTATCAATGGCAACATCACCATATCGGATGGGTATCTGAAACTGCCAAAGATCGGACAAGTCCGATTAAAGCAGCACAGATCTGTTCCAAAGGGATACAGGTTGAAATCAGTGACGATCAGCCAGACACCAGGCGGAAGATACTATGCAAGTATCCTTTTTGAGTATGAAGATCAGATACCAGAAAAGGAGATGCACAGTTTTTTAGGTCTGGACTTTTCCATGCACGGATTATATCGTGACAGTAATGGCAATGAACCGGCATATCCAGGATATTACCGGAACGCAGAGAAAAGATTAGCAAGAGAACAACGCAGACTTTCCAAGATGCAGAAAGGTTCGAACAATCGCAGGAAACAGAGAATCAAGGTAGCCAAACTTCACGAAAAAGTTTCCAATCAGCGAAAAGATTTTCTGCATAAGCAGTCAAGACAGATAACCAATGCCTATGATTGTGTATGTATAGAGGATCTGGATATGAAAGCAATGTCTCGGTCGTTGAAATTGGGAAAATCCGTTTCGGATAATGGATGGGGAATGTTCACAGCCTTTCTAAAGTATAAACTTGAGGAACAAGGGAAAAAACTTGTGAAAGTGGACAGATTTTTTGCAAGCAGTCAGATGTGTTCTGCCTGTGGTTACAAGAATGCGAAAACAAAGGATCTTGCACTCAGGCAGTGGGATTGTCCGCAGTGTGGAATCCATCACGACAGAGATGTAAATGCAGCGATCAATATCAGAAATGAGGGAATGCGGATAGTAACTGCATAACCACAATTTCACATAATACAACCGTGGGACACACGGGGTTAGCTCGCTTAAGCTTAGCACATTGGTGCTATCGAACGAGAACCAAACCTGCCGAGGTTAGGGAAGCTCCCACCTCTATAGATGGGAGAGGATGTCACATAACAATGTTTCCGTTTGCATCGGCTTTTTTGGTAAATACAGCAATGATCAATTCTACCCATGCAACAAAACTTGGAATCGCTGTCCAACAAAACACAATATAGAGGATTCCCATCCCAGTCTTTCCACTGTAAAACTTATGAGCACCGAAACCACCAAGGAAAAGTGCCAGTAAGCAGTAAGCTACTTTATTCACTACTTTCTTTCCATTTCCTGCTGCCACATCAGATGCATTGTTAATACTGTTTGTCATGTTAATATTGATTCCAGCATCGTTGTGATTCTCAGGCTCTTTTTTTGCCTTTGTCACAATGATCTGATCTTCATCCTCGAAAATTTCCACCAAATCTCCAAGAACAGGATCAAATCCAAGATCACATCTTCGAACTTCTTTAATGGAACCATTGTTCATCCCGATCGTTACAATATCATTTTCTACTCTAATCATTTTCCCTTTTTTCATCTACATCTCCTCCTTCATCATTCTTACTTTTATTAAGATCAGATACATACATGGTGCCATAATGTGGTTCTTCTTCTGGATGTTTTTTATAGTAATCCTTTCGGATCATACGAAATACAAAGCTGCAAACCACATGAATCATACATGCAGCAATTACAAATGTCACCCATAAATGCTCATATGTCTTAAAATACATTAAATCTGCCACTGTTTTTCCGCGGGAAAATACATATAAAATAATCAATCCAACGATAAATGGAATGATAGCGATTGCTTCTTCTATGACGATTGACTGATAAAAACGTTGGGAAAAATTAAACATCATGTTATACACAAGATCAATTGCGATTACATATGCAGCAGCAGTCAACATGACATTTAAAATTGTACGAAATGTATGAGATTCATACAATGCTCCAGGTCCTGCATTAACACTTACTAAACCAGTAAATGCTGTAAATATCACAAAACATAATGCAAATGCTTTTTCTCCAAACCATAGTCTGGATTTCCATCCTCTCTGTAAATTCAAGATTTTTTCCATAATTTAAATTCCTTTCTTTATTTGATACTTAACAGTTACTTTTCTGTCTCTTGACAGATCTGCTCTATTTTAGCAGCACTATTCTTTTTTAATTTATCATTTTGATAAAATAAAGTTCTGATTAGACTCTGTCTTAACATAAACTTCATTCCTGCAGATACTTCCATTGGTGTAGGTCTTTTAGCAACCCATTTCGATCTACGCTCTACGTTTACAACGATAATACCCACATAATATGGAATCTGTTCTTTCCATTCATACAAGGATTGCTTTAAATATAACTCTCTTGGAATAACCAAATAATTATAATTTCCAATCCATGTTTTGGCAGCCTTACTCTTAAAATCGGCCATGCTGACTTTAATCTCATAGCATCGAAATTCATCTTTTTTTGCGTTATAGCTTAGAAAATCAACGATTTCCTTTACTTTTTTCTCCTTGAGAAGAGTTACGGTAACTTCCTTTGTTCCATACTCTCTTGCAAGGCATGGGTTGGATCCAAACAGGTTTTGATATAAGACATCTTCAATGATCAATGTTTCTTCTGTTTTTGCCATTATTTATCTCCTTCTGTTATTTCATCAATGGAATATGCAAGATTATCGATATAATACAGCTTTAGATGTTCCATATTAGGGAAAATATCCGCAAACGTTTTATCTGTGTCCAAAAAGTCTGAATCTTCAATAATACAAACATTGTCTCCCAGTTCTGGATTTAGTAAGCGGATATAGCCACCAGCCTTTGTAAATTCATCGAAATCATATATTCCGACAATATCTCCTTCAACCCAGTCTTTTATATAATTTTCTTTTCCATCACAAACCAGACGAAAACCAGATCCTTCAAATATAACTACTTGTGGTCCTTTACCACCAGGCAATAAAACAAAACGATATCCAAAAGCTCCATCTGCCATAGCTTCTTCTTCCGTCTCATATGTATGCGGAGATGGGATGTTAATTTCGTAATGATTTTGATCTGTCGCAGCAAACATACCTGACATACAGTATTGATATCTTTTTTGCATAAAAAACCTCTCTTTCATGGAAATTATTTAACACGCCGTGAGCAAGAAGTCCCCCACCTCTATAGGTGGTGGGATGAATTGCGGATTACACAGCATTTTTTATTATGTACTGCCAATTGTTGTTATGACATTCCAACTTCATTTTATTGATGCTGACCTGTTTATAGGTTTTGTTTGGCAGAGTAATATAGTCATTGTTCTCATCTTTTATATATGCCGCATTGCTCGTAAATCCTGTAATATATCCACTCTTTCCAAAAACTGAAACCTTATCGTTAAGATAAAATCCTTTATAATAAGGCGTATTCTTACTGTTACGCGTCTGATTTCTGTTTGGCTTTTTTCTTCCCTTACGGGCGGTAGCCTCGTGTAAAGAGCGTTTCTTTTTGCGGAATTGTTTTATCAGTAACCATTCTTCAGGATTTTCTTTGATTTCATTGATACCACTAATGACAATCGCATCATTATAGTGCGTCTTATCCAATTTCATCGCCTTACGTTTTGGTGTTGTTTCAGATCCATATGTGATCTCAGCATCTGGATACGCTACAAATATCCTCTTACGTAAGGTATTCATGAACGGCGGTTCTTTGTATTGTTTTACCTTTTTATGCTGCTCCTGCCATTGATAGAATATTCCACCTTTCCTGTGATTCTGCGATGTATGACAATCTGTGCAAACTGTAATAAGATTATCAACTCTGTTTGTTCCGCCATTACTGCGGTAGATGATATGATGTGTGTTCAAAATCTTATTTTTTGACTTTCCACAGCACTGACAAGTGTAGTTATCTCTTGCAAAAACAAAATACCTTTCATCGAAGAAACCATATGTCTGACCATGTTGATAGTCAACTCCATGGATTTCAGGATTTATCATCTTTGCTACATCAAACTTACCGACTTCTATGTGAAGAATGGGGTTTGGAACCAAACTACTCAATGTGTCAATCCAATGAAACGTATGATTTATCCTGCTTTGCAAGCTAGGTGGAAGCCATTCATCTCTTCTCTTACGATTTAAAAACCTTGGTTTTCGGTATCTTGTTTTACGATTTCGTCTGCTTCTGCGATAAATACGTTTCGTATCAAGATTTGACCTGATATCCTGTCGAAGCTCGATTTCGCCTTTCCAAAAAACCTTATCCTCTGATCTGACAGCAGCTCCTATATATTTAGAACCTGTGTCTATACCTATATGACAGTCCTGCTTTGTTTCTCCAGTTGTATAAGTCAGCTGAATCGTAAATGGATGATATTTATAAATCATAGCCTTATTTTCCCTTAGGAGTAATCTGGCTTTTCTTTGTGAGCATGGCATTAATGGTCTGCCACGCATATTGAATACAAATACTCTCATAGTTTTTACCTTTGACAGCTACTCTCAAGTGCTGTCCCTTTCTTTTGAAAGTTTGTTACCCTTCGCCAATGTTGTAAATGCTTGTCGTGATCGAACATACTAGGTTGACCGTTCCTACCTCACAGAACTTTTACAGAGCCTACACAAGGCTGCAAACTATGGTATCATTCGCAGGTGTGATAACATAAACAACGTAGTTCTCGAAGAACTTAGGCTAGTCAATATGAGCTTTTACAAGCTCCGACCTCAACAGTTATTACTGTAGGTCGGGGTTATTGACGCATTCTCTTCAATTTTTCATAACGAATTCTGAGCTGCTTGTACTCTGCCTGAAAACATTCTTTGTAATCTGAACTTACCATACCAATAGCTGTTGCCGGCAGGGTACTCTCGTCATATTCTTTATAGTCAGACTCAAACATATCCTTTGGCAACCATTGCACATGTCCATTCTCGTATTTCATCACATATCCTTCATCGGCAGGATCTTCGTCTGCCGGAATCTGCCATCCTCGAAAGATATTATAGTCACCTCTTGTCATTGGTCTCGCAGCAACAACCTTTATTCCGATATACTGTTTCATTTGCACGTCTCCTTTCTCCACTAAAGCAAAAAATGATAAAAAAAATAGAGATATTTCTCTGAATATCTCTATTTCCTTGACATAAACTGTCCTTATATCCAATTTTCTAATAAAAAGTTGCCTTTTGATACAACAACTCATGATATAAATTATAGCACAAATTATATCATTTGTGTATCTTGATAAAAAATTTATTTTTTATTCAAAACAATAAATATAATTTTATATCTGACTACTCCCACGGGCAAGCCCGTGGGGTTCTGATTGTCAAGTGTAGCTTGTAATCGTACATCATTTTCAGACTTTGGAGTTACAAGTGTAAGTCTATTTGAATCAGAGCTTTCATTACCAAGCAGTCCAACGACCACATTGACGGTAAATTTCTACTTTCGTAAGGAAGTATAGTCAATCTTCCTAAATATGTTTTACGATATCTTAATTCCGCTATTTAATATTTTGATCTTGTTAGCCTTGATCCATTCGATCAGAGCTTTTTCTTTGTTGTAACACTTATCAAATTCAGAAATACATTTGTTTTTATCTATATCTTTAGTTCTGTAATCGTAACAGTATAATAAGAATGATGAATACCAATCTCTTTGTACCAATGTTCCGTCAGTAAGTTTATATATTCTATCAGACAGCTTTTTCTTGATATAATCATCTGCTGTATGGTCATATTGACTTGCTCTGTAATTATTAGGTACTTCAATATATATACCACCTGATACCTTAAATTTCCGCTCTACAGTAGTTTGAAACCCAGAAGGACATCTGTTCTTTATGGATTTTCCAAAACGCTTTTTCTTATGAAACTTACCTTTACTATTGACCGTAGTATCTTTAGTTCGTTTCATAAGTTTACTTGCATTTTTAGGTTCCGTGATAAATACATCTCCAAGACTTCTTAAATGGTTAGCGTCTTCATTTATTGCAAGCTGTCTGTTTATAGCATTGATACGACATAGTTCAGAGTGTTTAGCTTTTAGCTTTTTATAATGATTAGAATATTTCCAAGTTTTGCGGCCTTTTTTAACAGTACCATCATCATTATAGTTTTGCGGATCAGTTGCACGTCTTGACCTGTCCATCGCACGGTAAAGCAGACGTTCTCTTCTTTCAGAAGTCTGAATACTGTTACCACGCTCTGAAAGATTTTTCAAGCCCACCTCAGTATTTGATGTATACGCAACAGTCTGTGTACCAATATCTGCGCCTATAATACCTTTGCCAAACTTATGTCTTGGATTACCAAACCTATCATATTTAGGTTTCGCCTTACCTTCAATAGTAAGATGCAAATACACCCTATATTTTCCACGAATAAATTTAGGTACAAGAGTAGCATAGCAAGGTCTGTATGTATCAATACAGTATGCTTTATCTAAAAATTTATTTATTGCTTTATCATTTATGATCTCTGATCTTGATAAATATTCTAAAACCGCACAAACTTCATCTGTTTGAAATCTATCTTTAACCTGTATCCCAAATACATTTCCCTTTAATTTGAATTTTAATTCATTATCTTTAACAGACATTGAAATGCCACGATTTATCTGTTTTGCCCTGATACAAGGCAACTCACCATATTTAGAAAAATGAATAGTTTTACCATTGTTATAAAGACATTTTTCAATACCACGCCATATATCTTCAGCTTTTGTAAGGGCAAATACGGCATCAATACTATATTTCTTACCTATATGTATCATAGCGTTTCTGCAATGATCCCATGTGACATTGTACTGTTTTTGCATTTCATTGAGCTGATTTGCTAGATCTCTGTGTTTCTTTTTATCGTTGGTAGAACCATAGAGTTTTAGCAACTTGCGATATTTTTTAGTACGCATAAGTTGGTCATAATTCTTTCTCATAAGACCAACAAGCTCATTACCTGCTTTTCTGATCTTATCAGAAAGAATCACAACCTTTTGTACATCAGAAGATGGCATATCGGTTTCTACAACCAAGATATGCCTGTCAGAAAGTTTATGAAATTGTTTTAAAAGTTTTTTATATTCTTTATCACTTATCATTTTTCTGCTCCTCAATATACTTAATTACTGTAGCTTCGCTTATATGTCCGACAGTAGATACAAAGTATCCTCTTGGCCATAATACTCCGCATTTCGCATAGAACTGTTTTAATTTTGGAAATACTTTAAATAATTCGATAGCACTGATACTTTTGAGAGTTCTTACAACATCACAAGGAGCAACTGTCTGCGGAACATCTATGAAAATATGTATATGATCTGGCATCACTTCGAGTGCTTTGATCTTGTATTTATAATCATTACAAATTTTCTGTAATATCTGTTTAAGAATGATATCGACATTTCCTTGTAATACTGAAAATCTGAACTTGGGACACCAAATGATATGATACTGTATCAAATATTTACAATGTGAAGCACTATGATATTGTTCCTCACTCACTGCCTTTTTTCTCCTAATTGATATTTTTCCTGAATACCTCTACGCATTAAGTCAAGAAAAGTGATGGTTTTTCCTTCTTCAACAGAATAGATACGAGCAAGATTTTCAAGTTCTGTTTTCCATCCAGTAGGAATAGAAATATTTATTTGTACATTGTCACTTTTAGTTTGTGCCATTATTTTTTCCTCCACGACTTGAATGATATTGTGCAGCATTATTTTGTGTTGTATGCGTGTTTATATCATAGTTGCTCTTACTCATGGTCTGTTTTCTTTCTGTATTTTAATATATATATTTAATCTATGTATATGTCAAGTGAAATGTAGCTTTCATCCCACACGCAAGCGTGTGGGTTTTCGCCACAAATTTATAACAAACCCTACCTATATAATAACACAGGTAGGGTTTCTCTTTCTTCCTAGTAAATGGTAGATGAGCTATTCAGTTATGGATTTTGGAAACCCTCCATATGGGTTATGACTTATCGCCCAGTCACCGGGATCACACATTCTAAAAATGTGTATTACGTTACAGATTTCGGAAGTCCTCTGTATGGACTACAACTTTTTGCCTTGTTGCCAGTGTCTTGCGTTCGCAAACACAACTTTCATATTATATTATCACAACCACAAAAAGAATTCTATACCAATCAAAGTATTTCTATAAAAACTCTTCGGGATTCCTTCCCATAAATCTATCTCCGTTTTTATGAGTCAGATGTGTTGCTTCTTCGGCAATCCAGATCTCTGTGTCCCATGCAATCTTTGGATAAACCTGAAGCATCTTTTTTGTTGTTGCAAATGCTGTTACAAATGCCACTTCAATATCATTTTTATATGAGCAATATGTATTAATATAATCGACTCGATCCTTATTAAATTCTCCGGTACTGGAGTACGCTTCCACATATATGATTCGATTTTTATCAGAATCATATAAAATAATATCTGGAAGTTTTGAAGTATCTTCTAGGATTTTAATTCCTAATTCTGATAATCGTTTGTCATCTCTTTGTAATGTACGATCGGATGTATCGCCTATATATAATAATTCTGCTCCAGATGCAAAATTGGGAACAAACTCTTCTAAAATCTGTTTTTGTAATTTATTATGTGCGGATAATCCTAATTTAACTGTAATATTTCCGCAAGTCACATCATATCCTTTCGGCAGGGATTTTACTTGTTTTAATTTTTTACTATAGCTTTCATAAGTTTCCATAAATGCTGACAGGGAATCTTCCCACTGATCACTTCCATAAGTTCTTACCAATGCGGCAAAAGCGGAAGTAAAACGATATCCATTGTTTCTATCATTGGCTGCCAGTCCTGCTTTAGATTCAATGATTGCTGCACTTACCCAACGTTTTAGAGTTTCATCCCGAAATGTTTCCCTGCTATTTTCCTGATATCCTTTTTTATCCAAACCTGCTTTATTAGGAAATACATCATTTACATATTTGATAATATCATGGACACTCATATATTCTTCTGATATATGCCTCCATGATTTTCCATCTATCATCTGGGCACATGCACAAAATATCATAACACACCTTGGATTATAAAGTTCTTTTGGCATATCAATTTCCATAAGAATATTTTTTGCATCATTCAATACCTGATAATCATATTTTTCTACATTTCTTTTCATCGTTCAATCCTCTGTAATGGTAATTTATTAAGTTCTCCCGCATTTATCTGTGTACTTCCGTTGATCAATCGGATATAACGTTCATACATATCTGACATTAAAATATCAAACAGTTGGTCTATTTCATTTCTGGTCATTTCCGTACCATCTTTACGTGTTAGATAATTTACATGATTTTCAACAGTCATAAATTCTGTATTTAAGTCTGTATTTTCATCTGCAAAATATTTGCAAGCCTGAATACGTTTTAAATCTTCTTTCATACTCAACCGACGAACTAAAATAGTATTTTGCTTTGGGATCAACAAGGATTCTTCATCCGCACTAACATATTGTGCTTTTTGAGTATCGGCAGGAAACTGCAGAGTTCCATTTTGTATATGTATCGAACGATACATTGGGATATCTCCAGTTTGATATATTTTATGAATATGATCTAAATTTCGAAATTCTACAACTGGTCCCGTTTTGAAGTGATATCCACTGGACTCAAAAGAATCTGTCATATTAGACATTATATCTATAATTTTAAGATCATTTTCATTTTCTGGTAAAAGCAGATATTGTTCTGATCCTTTAAACTTAATCTGATCTGCTGCTGCCCAAAAACTGTTTCCTGTATCTAAAGTTCCGTCTTTAAGAATATTAATTTTAATTTTCTCATTTTGAATCTGTCCTTTTTCTCCATATAAGATCATTGTCTCCTGAAGAACTTTCTCTCCCTGAAAAACTTCATCACGACTTGAAAAAAGGTCGATTTCTTTTATGTTCAATTCTTTTTGTAAGAAGCTCCGTACTTTCGTAAAATATTTTCCAGAAGTCCACGAACGGGGAGTAATAAAAACGTACTGTCCATTATCACGCAATAATTCTACTGCTTTTGCCATAAACAATCCATATAGGTTAGGCTGTCCATATACATATGCCTTCATTGCCGTTGCTTCGATAGAATCTTTTCTTACTTTCATATATGGAGGATTGCATATGACGATATCATATAAACAGGAGGATTCCCATAACACGAAATTTTGATCAATATAATGGATAGTACATTCTGCATGATATGATTCACAGATTTGTCTAATTTTAGTGATTGTATATTCTAAGACTGGTAAAATCTCTGTATCCGTTTCAATCAGTGTAATATCAAGCCGTTTATACCCACTTCTTAGTAATTTATCAATCACAGCAAAAGATAAAATGCCGTTTCCTGCTCCTGGATCTAATACCCTTATCCATTGATTCTTCGGATATTCACTTTCTACAGCAGCCATTCTCATTGAAACCTCTGCCGGTGTAAAAAACTGTCCTTTTTTCTTTCGGATTTCCTTTTGTGTTGTATCTTTATATTCATTTGTGTACATTTCGATTGTACGCAACATTATCAATAGACTCCTTTATATCATTGCAATAAAAGAGTCACACTGCCATAACATTTGGGAATGTGACTGTTTTTATTGGTTATTTGTTTCAATCCACGGTTGGTAATTTCACAGAGTCCAACATGTCGGGAATACCGACGTTGCTTGACCTTATGTCCGTAGGGGATACCGATTTCTCTCCGCCCGCTACTGCCGTTTCATTTCTTTTTGATAATTCCTCTCCTACCTATGTTTACACCTAGAAGTAAGAGATTCCTTATTATTTGTTTGTTAAATAAACGTATAAATTATCAGATGAACCATAATCAGTTCATTTACAGTTTATCATTAATTTTATTTTTGTGCAATAAAATTAATCTCTTTGCACCAAAAGAATATTTTTTTAAAAATCCCACAGCCAAAAGACTGCGGGATCATCCTTCTTACTCTTTCCACAAAATGAGAAGGCTCCTATAAGTTTTAATGTCTGTTCCAGTAACCGTGAATCGGTCTGATTACTGATCCGAAGAACAGCCTGTCCGATCTGAAGTTCCATTGAAGACTATTCATAAAGATCGGTTGACTGGTCTGGAATGCTCTCCATTTTTACAATTTCCTGATGGATCGCCTGAAACCTGTCTTTTTCTGCTAGTTCTGGAAATTCACAAGCCTGCTTGCGAAAACGACAGACCTAGTAAAAAAAGTTCCTGGATTGATGTCATGTTCCAGACACCACTGGTGATCAGAAAGTCCGCTCTGTCTGCATTCCATCATGATCTCATACTGTTCCTGTTCGGTACGTCTTTTTGCTCTCATTGTACTCCTCCACAATTGTAGTATTAGCATTTTCATTCATCTAGTAAACGATGGAAGTGAAACACTAGCATCTAGCTAACTATTGAGTTTTCAAACTTCTAAATAACTTGGCTGTCCCATAACATATCTCTTCATGTGCGATTGTTTTTAGAATAATTTTATTTTCTGATATAAAATATATATCTATCCAATCAGCCATTGAATAAATAGTTGGATATTCTTGTAATATTTTTCTTACATTTCTATCATATTTATAGAAATACCAATTGTCTGTCATATAATATCCCTTTTTACTTTTTTTCCTTTTTATTATCGTTCCATGCTCTCGACATAACCTACTTTCCAAAAAAAATGGTTTTAATTTTTTAAATATTAGGCAATTCTTAATTTCTTCTTCTTCTTTTCTCCTTTCTTCTTCACTTTTTACTTTCTCAATTGGTATTTTCAAAATGATAACGTTGCTATTTTCTTCAAGTATTTTTAATACCTCTCTATATTTTATTATCACTAATTGACTCATACAAAAATCACATTTTTCTTCATATTCCATAAAACTACAATTCTCCTATTATTTTAAAAACCAACAATGCACATGCATTTGTTTTCTTGCATTTTTATTTTTACTCCATTTTAGCATTGGATGATAATGATAATATTGCTTTCCTTGACCTTTTCCTCTTTCATGTTTTTGTATTGCCGATACCTTATGAATTGGACTTGCTGATTTGCACGCATCATATGCATATCCAGAAGACGTTGCAAATACATTTCCATTTGCTTTTAACCTTATAACTGCTTTAGATTTAGTTTTTATTGCATCACTTATATATACTTTTTCATTTATCAATTTTGCTTTATAATAATGTATTTTAGGCTGTTTCCGTTTTAATGTTGAAATTGCAGATGCTGAGACATAAGCAATTCCTGCTATAACAATATATTTAAATGCCGTTAAAAGTGCTTTTCCTATAGCCCATCCCCAAGGTAAGACTACTGTAAAATGTCCACTAGGATCTACATAATTCACCGGATTATTCGCACAATACACATACAAATGTCCAGTCTCAGGGTTCATTATCTCTCCACGATAACTATCCTCCGTCATAAATCTTCCATCTTCTGGATCATAATACCGTGCATTCAGATAATACAATCCCGTACTCTGATCATAGATTCCGCCAGTATAGCACACTTCATTTTTCGCCTGATCATCTCCATGAATAATTGTCTCTCCAAAATCCGTATACTGATAGGTTGCATCTGCACTTCCATCTTCTTTCACTAGGCTAGTTGTACTTCCCTGAATATCTTTATTATACAGATAATATTGCATATCATCCCCTTTGAATCTCTCAGTTGCAAGAACATTTCCTTCTGTTCCAATCAAGTTCTGTGAGTTTTGATTTCCATCAGCATCTGTCGTATAAGCTGCAATACCATCCTGATAATAATAGTTGGTCATCTCATCTCCATCGACCTTCTGGATTCGCTGTCCTTCTCCATTGTAGATGTTCTGCTGGATCATCGCTGTCTTTCCGTCTTTTGTCACGGACACCTGACTTAATCTGTTTTCTGCATCATATACATAAGTCTGATTCTCACCAGTCTTTGTGTTCTTTACATCTGTCTGGTTTCCATTCATATCGTAATCATACTGACGAACTTCTTCTACCGCAGTTCCTTTTTCTTTCGTGGATGTCTTTAACTGATCCAGTCCGTTATAAGTATACGATATTGTCGTTGTTCCATCATCTTCTTTGAGCCGATTTCCAACATTATCATAGGTATAAGTGACCGTCTTTGTCTTATCATTCTTGTTATGATCTATTGTTACAGTCTTTGTCAGTCGTCCAAGTGTATCATAAGTATAAGATTTTGTCTCATTAACTTTGTTTGCATCTTCCTTCGGATAGTTATTGACCTGCGTTTTCTTTGTGATATTAGAGTTCTTATCATAGCTGTACTGATAAGATTCCATCACTTTTCCTGTTTCAAGATCTGTGTAGATCATCTCTTTGACACGGTCAAATCTGTCATAGGTATAGACTTTTTGAACTGCCTGATCACCGTCTTTTAGCAGATTCCTGTAATCCTTGATCTCTTTGACTTTTCCATACGCATCGTAACTGTAACTTCTGAGGACTTTCTCTGTTGTCTGCCCCTTGGAATGCAGTTCTCCTTTGATCTCCTGCAGCCATCCGTTTTCATCATAAATATAAGATAATGACTGGATTCCATCTTTGGTGGTCGGATAGGATACCTTACTGAGATTTCCATTCTCATTATAAGTATACCGGATCTGATGGGCTTTGATATCATCTGCCGTTGGCTGGGCATTCTGACTGATCTCTGCAAACGTTGTGATCCTTCCTCTTGTGTCATAACTATATTCTGTATAACGATATGCCGTCTCTGTTTCAGATGATACACTGTAATCTGTCATCTCTGACAGCTGACCTTTATCATCATAACGATACCGGCTGGTCAGTGTTTTTGTTCCTTCTTTGTCATAAGACTGTGTTTTTGTAACCAGATTCCGGTTGTTATATTCATAGGTCTTTTTCGCCCCATTGGCATAGACTTCTGAGAGCTTATTTCCACGGTCATCATAGGTATACTTTGTTGTAATGGATTCACTGCCGTCTCCAAGATCCGATGTTGTTGTCACTGATCCGGATGCACTGGCTGTTTCCTGCTTGACATGTCCATTCGCATCTGTAACGCTTGTTGTCGTTGATCCGTCTGAATTCACCTGATAGGAAACTTTTGTCTTCTGTCCTCCCTGTGTGATCTCGGTTACACGATTCTGGTCATCATAAGCATAAGATATCTGATCTCCATTGCCATCGGTTTTTGTTATCTCATTTCCCTTTGTGTCATACTCTGTTTTCTGTAAGATGGAACTGTTTCCAACCTTTACTGTGGCATCAGAAGTCCCTTTTGTAATCTCTGGATTCTGGATCGCAGCTGTCTGTTTTCCTTCTTTGTCATATAACTGCAAGGCAATCTTTCCATCTCCGGAAGTCTTTGTTCCAAGACTGATCGTTGCGATCTCTTTTCCGTCACTGGTGAACACGTGATCCGTATATAATCCATGGCTGAAACTTCTGACGGTCTGCCCCGCTGCATCTGTCCATGACTTTTCACTGACACGTCCATTGGTCTTTGTTGTCTGAACGCTCAGATCCTGATAGTCTTTCGTTCCATTCAACGTATGGATCTGTGCATCTTCATATCCATAGGAAGTTTCCGTGACGGTATCTGTCCCGTCTGCTGATTCTGTTGCTTTGATCACGCGGTTTAGTGAATCATAACGATACGCTGTCTTTATTCCTGATGCACTGGTTTCTGTTGCCACCGTTCCGTTATCATCATATGTTTTAGATTCTGTCTGTGTCACTCCATCGGATGTTACTTTCGTCTGTATCGCTCTTCCCATGAAATCATACGACGTTTCCGTACTGCTTAAGATATTCCCTTTCCTGTCTTTACTGGTATTTTCTGTTTCACGCCCCATGGCATCTGTTTTTATCACAGATGTCTCTTTCTCTTCTCCCTGTGTCGTTGTTGTTGTCTGTGTCGTTCCATGTACAGTATCCTGATATGTCGTTTGTTCTACAGAATCAGGGGCTCCTTCCTTTGTTGTTGTGACTGTTGTTGGCTGTCCGTGATCATCATAGGATGTGACTGTTTTGGTCTCTTCTTTTTTATTTTTACCTTTATCTGTTTCTGATATTACATTCCCTTTGAGATCATATTCATAAACAGTCTGTGAAATAAAGTCATTTCCATTCGTTGTAGTTTCGCTTGTTGGAAGATATGGATTTTTCTCATCCTCATACTCACTGCTTGTTATATCTCCGTTTTCTTCGGTCTCAGAGATGACATCATCGTTTTCATTGTACTCGATACTGGCAATCGTAAATGTTTCTTCTTTTTCCTTGTCTGTTTTCAAAAATTTCACCAGTCCGGCAGCATCCAGCTCCTGATAATCCACTTCCGTTTTGATCTTTCTTACAAGATATTCATTTACCCAGCCATTTTGTTCTACGTCTTTTCCTCCATCATCATAACTGTAACTGCTTTCAATTCCATTGGCATCCGTCTTTTTCAGGATCTTTCCTGTATTCTTGTCAAAACTCATGGAATCCTGTGCTGTTTTGGTTCCGTCTGCCTTGTGGAAAGATACCGTTGTTGTTCCATCTCCATAAGAAAGCTGCTGGTATTCTCCATTCGGACGGATAAATCTTTCTGCTTTTTCTCCTGTATAAGCGATTTGGTACCCGTTCTTCTTTGCATCGATGATCTTGCTCATCTTCCCATTACTTCCATAAGCATATGTCTGATCCACAGAAGCTGTTTCTCCGCTGTTTTTGTGAGAAACATTCGTAAGTTTCCCTTCAGCATATGAATAAACAACCTTTGTTCCATTTGCAAGATCGATCTTCTTTAACAGATCTTCCTGTTCTCCGTTTTCATAATATGTAAAAACCAGTTCTTTGTTCAGATTGGAAACAACCTTATATAATCTTCCTTTTTCATCGTACTGATAGATCAGATAGTTGCCATTACTGTCCTCTGCTTTTGTGATCTCACCATTCCCATCAAATGCATATGTCATACCATCCTTCATATGGATATTTCCGACATTGGACACCGTGATCACTTCCTTTTCTCCTTCGGATGCTCCACTGTCTTCACTATCATCGTCTTTTTTCCCCGGACGATAATTTCCTTTATTGGAAATGGCACTTCCAAAGATATTTTCAGAAGCAGCATTCTGAAGTCTTGCATATGCCGCTGCTCTCTGATCCCCATTTGATGATCTTTTTACATCATCTTCTGTATTAAATGAAAGTGCATAGTCCTTTGTCTCCTTATTCTGATAAGAAACATCAACACTTCTGCCTTTTTGTGGGCTGTATGTCAGATAGGTTCCGTCACTGTCCTGAAATACAAGATCATCTCCCAACTGGTATAATTCCTTATGAAAACTGTCATACCATCCTTTTCCAAGCATTCCTTCTTTATCTGACTGGCTGTTATAGGTTCTTGTGAGTTCAAGATTCAAAAGCAGTGATGGAATTGAAAAATCTGTACTTTCATACATCAGATTCCCCTGGGATTTTTCAACGGATCCTGTCCCATTGGGCGTGCTGATCTCCATGCTGTCTCTGTAATCTTTACTTCCTAGTCTTTTTTCATATTCTTCCTGTGTATCCTGTGCCACTTTTTCTGATAATGCATCCGTACTTTTTCCATTGATCGTTCCATCCATTGCCAGTTTCTGTGCCTGTACTTTATAATAGTAACTCTTGCCATCTCCCACTCTGGTATCCATGCAGTAGGAATCTTTGATCGCACCACGTACCAGTGTCGAATCATCCGGTGTGAAATCCGCGGATTCCCCCCTGTAAACTGCATAATAGATACTGTCTGTCAGTTCTCTCTTATCCCAGTAGATGACATTCTTTCCATACGATTTTCTGACCTTTACATTGGTTGGTGCATAATCCTGTGCTTTTGAGGCATCCGTATAATAATAGGATACTTTTGTTTCCCCGCTTTCATTCCCTGCTTTATCAACAACGATCACATAAACTTGATACTCTGTTCTTCCTGTCATGCTGTCTGCTGGAATCGAAACATTTGCATAGGCGTATCCATCTTCATCCGCCCTTGCACTTTCATGGTAAGTTGAGGTTCCTTCCAGACGGTATTTAAAATAGGATGCATTCTCATCTACGATTCCGACCTCCAGTCTCGGATTCAGAGAACCAGATGGTTCGCTCTCATCATTTCCTTCCTCAAAGGATATATCTCCTGCTTCCGGAGCCGTGCGGTCTATCGTAAACCATGCCGCTGCTCCCCAACCTGCAATATAACCGTTGTCTACTCCTCTTACAACAAGTTTATAATGGCCTTCCGGCATCGTACTGCAGTCAATATCCGCACTTCCGTTTCCACTCGTTCCAATCTTTGTAGATGAAGAATATGAAACATAATCACCTGTTTCTTCTCCATTTCCCCAGTTTGCAATCCTGTATTCCACACGGTTTAATGAATGGGATGAGATGCCTGCCCAGTTTACATGTAATGTCTTCTGATGATTGTTGTTTGCATACTGCGGTGTAACACTGACAGATGATGCCGTTGTCGGTCCATCATAATAAGTCACTGACATCTTTGGACGGTTTGATGATGCTCTGGAACTGTAAAACTGTCCATAACTCTTTGTCTCGTCCGCATTTTTTAACATCACACCATACGATGTGATCTTACCGGATGCACACTGTCTCGCATATTCCGTCAGATTAATGCTTCTTGCTTTCTTTGCAGTCCCTGTTGTTTTTACATTTCCATAATTCGTACTATATCCCGGGCGGTTACTCCATTTCAATCCAGGTCTTGTCCAGTTTTCTGTAACTCTTCTTGCCTCGATTGTCTGTCCACTCTGGCTGCTTCCGGTTTCATACATCGTAAGCGTTGCACTGTCTACATATTTTCCTTTGATCTTTGCTGTAAAATCTTTAAAACGCAGATATGTCCGGCAGACACCCTGTTTTGATTTTCCAGCCATCATGGCTGTAACTCCATTATCATAAAAATTCGTATTTTTATAAGATCCATTAATTACATAGACATCCCAGAAATCCGTGGATCCGGTCCATGTGACCGTCGGATCGATCGTGACTGGATACTGTCTATCTTTGTCCTGAAAGTAATCTTCATCCAGATGCAGTGTTAACAGATAAGAATCTTCTCCGCCATCTGGTTCAATGTCATAGGAAAGCTTCTCACTGTATGCCTTTCCTGTATGATCGTTCATGTTTGGAGCTTCCAGTGTTGCGACCAGATCCTCTGTTTTTTCATCTAGGAAGCTGATCCCGCCATCCAGTATATTTTTCTTTGGGACCAGTCCTTTTGCCTGAAAGCGGAATTTTAAAACATTTCCTTCTGGAGCTTTGGTCAGTACGATACTTTCCTTGATCCCCATGTTTAACGACTGGTAAGAAAATGTACATTCTTTCTTCTGGGATTCATAGGAGACTTTCACTGGTTTTTCTTCTTTCTCTCCCTGTGCATCTTCCACAGGAAGATCTTCGATCGCCTGTCGGTCCAGCTCTTTGACCGATGTCAGGGCGTCTTCCGTATCTTCTGCGGTTTCTTTTTCGGAAGATCCATCCGCTGAAATGCTTCTTACTGCTTCCTCTGCCTGTGAGACAGCATCTTCCACAGAGTCTGTTCCAGGATCCTCCGTTTTCTTCTCTTCCTCATTCTTTGTTTCCTGTCCATAGATCGGTGCAAAAGAGATCTGATATTTCCCATTTTCCATTAAGACCGGTGTCTCTTCGGACAGATCTTTGGGAAGATAATGTTTTTTATCTCCTTCTTTATTTTCATACTGATAATCCTTTAGATCCTCACCCTGCTCACTCTTTGATTCCGTTACCCTGACAAGACTTGGATCGTACTCCTGAAGATCTCCATTCTTATCTTCAAACCGGACATCCTGTCCGTAAAAGACCGTCTGTTTCTTTCCATCTTCCATCTGGAAAGTGGTCGAATCTTTCGTGTTCTCTTCTTCAACAACTTCTTTCTTCTCTTTCGGTACCGTTTCTGCTGCTCCTACCACAGTCGTTTCATGCACGATCGCAGACCATTGCACGGATGTAAAAACCATCGTAAAGGTCAACAGACAACTGACAAAGATCTTTGCATATCTTTTCATAAACATCCTCCTATGCTTTTCCATTGGCTGTTTTCTATGTTTCCTCACCCTTATTTTGATCATTTCCATCTAAGACAGATTCCGCATCTTCTGAAAGATAGATAACTCCCCATTGATTAAGTTTTATATAAGTTGATTATACAAATATCATATATTCATTTCAATCACTTTTATTTTTTTCGACATCTTGCACAAAGATGTCCTGTATTTTTTTGTCACTCTACCAATTGAAAAAATGTACTCTGTCGTTCCTGAATTCGTAAATTTTCCTTTTTTATCCTCATATTCTAAATCTTATATTATTTTTCTTTTGTTTCCTTTTCCGATATTTCTCGATAAAAATAACGATCCCACAGTTCAAAGACTGTGAGATCATCCTTCTTACTCTTTCCACAAAGCATCATCACTTGTTACAATTTTTATTCCTTTGTTGGTAAAATTATATAATTGATCTTTATTATTGATCGTCCAGATATTAATCTTTATATTATTTGCTTCAAATAACTGAATCATATCATCCGACAAGATATTTTTGTTAATACTTACATTAATATGATACTTCTTCATCCATGAGAGATCGTTCTGAGTAAAATCATGCCTAACATATTCTAATGGCATTTTACGTGCATATTTTCTCATATAAGTAAGCTGTTGTTTGTATTTACAAGTGACGACTGCCTGATTTTGCATTTTTGCTTTTTTTAGACTTTGATACAGTCGTTTGATCGTATCTTTTTTCATCTTTTGTTTGATCTCGATCACAGGCTTCATATGATATCTTTTGCAAATACTTAAATATTCCTCAAGAGACGGTATCCTTAATTGTTTTTTTGTATATGATTCAATATTGTTTCCTGTTTTGATATGATATTTGCTTCGAATCTTTTGATATGTTAATTTCTTTTGATATATATTTTTTCCAGATAATCCACACATACGATTTAATGTTTGATCGTGCATGATCACAAATCTACGTTTTCCCTTTTTATCCTTGGCAGTTTCATGAATGTCACACTCAACTGCTTGAAAACCTTCTTTTCCTGCGGCTTCGAATGCAGGAATTGAATTCTCTGGTGCATATTTCGTATATCCTCTGTGAGCGACATAACATATATTATTTTCATTTGCTGAAACATTTATATTTAATTGCATGATCACGCATATCATCATGCAAAATACTGTGAGGTACTTTATTATTTTCATAAAAATTATTCTCCTTTGTTGGATATCCACAGTCAAATTGACTGTGGATATCTCTGGTGCTCTATTTTCGTGAACTACTCGGCAAATAGTCCTTATTTGATTGTTACAGTGCATACAAACTTCTTTTTGCCTACCATAACTGTGATCTTTGCTTTCCCTTTCTTTACAGCTGTGATCTTTCCTTTGCTTGTCACTTTTACAACCTTCTTGTTGGAAGTCTTATATTTAGCCTTAGAAGTACATGTGATCGGGCTGATCACTGGTTTTAACTGATAAGACTTCTTTCGGTTCAATGTCAGCTTCTTTGATACGTTTTTAATTGCTGTACAAGTTACTGCTTTTTTCTGAACCGTCACATTGATCACTTTTTTAAGCCCTGATGCTAATGTGATTGTAATCTTAGCTTTTCCAGTTTTGTTTCCTGCTTTGATCGTACAGGTGCCATTGCTTCTTCCGGATACAGTAACGATTTTTTTGTTGCTGCTCGTCCATGAACTTATATAATCCCCTTTAGCAAGTCCTGTTACAACAAATCTGTTCGTGGACTGTCTGCGTTTAAGCTTCAGGGATGTCGCATTGACGCTCATCGTAGCTTTGATCTTACCACTGATTGTTCTTGTTTCTTCTTTGCTGCAGATACTGCAGGTACGTTTCTGGACTGCATCAGAGAATACATCATTCTCTTTGACAGTCTGCCAGTCACTAAATCTGTGTCCCGTAGATTGGATCATTTCTGTCTTTGTTTCACCACAATCTGCACAAGTGTATGTCTTAGAACCATCTTTTTCACAAGTAACCTTTTCTTCTTTTGTTAACTGCCAGTTATGATCGGCTTTTTCTGTCGCAGAACCTTTTTTGATCAGCTCTCCACAGTCGGCACAATAGATATCTCCACTGTAGCCTTTCTCCTTACATGTAGCTTTCTTTTCATTACGGACCTCTGTGTGCTGATGTCCTGTTGCTTTTAAGATTTCCTCTTTTGTTTCTCCGCAATTTTTACATGTATAGACTTTTAAGCCATCTTCGGTACAGGTAGCTTTTTTAGTTACCTTTCCTTCATCGAAGCTGTGTTCTTTCTTTGGAATTGCTTCTGTTTTCGTGTCACCACAAATGCTGCAGGTGTAGGTTTTTGTTCCCTCTTTCTTGCAGGTCGCTGCTTCGGTCACTTTTCCACTATCCCAAGAATGTCCAGTGGCTTTCACTACTGCTCCTTTACTGATCAGCTGACCACAATCTTTACAATAAAGATCTCCACTGTAGCCATCTTCTCCGCATGTGGCTGTTTTTTTATCTCTGAGTTCTGTATGCTGATGCCCAGTCGCAGGAATCGTTTCAATCCATGTTTTATCACATCCTTCATCGGTACAATGATACGTTTTCTCTCCATTTTCTGTACAAGTTGCTTTCTTTGTAATCGTACCCTGATCCCAATGGTGGGATGTAATTGGAATACTCTCTGTCTTTGTTTCGCCACATGTCTTGCAAGTATAAGTCTTGATACCTTCCTCTGTTTCTGTTGCTTCTTTGGTAATAACGCCATTATCCCATGTGTGACCAAGCTTTTTGATCACAGAACCTGCTTCTAGCTTTTCTCCGCAGTCCTTGCAGTAAGTATCTCCTGTATAGCCATCTTCGGTACAGGTAGCTTTCTTTGCGTTTCTTACTTCTTTGTGCTGATGTCCTGCTGCTGGAATGACTTCCGTTTTTGTCGTATTGCAGACAGTACAGGTATAAGTCTTTTCTCCATCTTCCGTACAGGTAGCTTTTTGGGTTACCTTTCCTTCATCCCAGGAATGCTCTCCTAATGGATTACTTAATGTCACATCTTTTGTCTTTCCACAAACGCTGCACTTATAATGTTGGATTTCTCCAATGGTGCATGTAGCAGGTGTCGTTGAGACAAGTTCCCATGAATGATCGACCTTGTCAAGCACATCGATCTCTCGATCTCCGCAGTTCTTGCAGATTCTGTGCCTTGCCCCGTATTTTTTGCACGTTGGAGCCTGATCAAGAACCCATTCGCCATAATCATGTTCTGTTTCTACAAGTTTAGGAATCACGGTTCCTGTTTCTAGCTTTTTACCACAATCTTTACAGTAAGTGTCTCCGGTGTACCCTTCTTCTTTGTAAGTTGCATCCTTTTGATTCCGTACTTCTGTATGGATATGCCCAGTCGCAGGTGTCTGTCGTCTTGATGTTGTAAGTCCACAGTTTTTACATACATAATAGCTAACACCTTTTTCTGTGCAAGTAGGAGCTTTTACTACATGCTCTTCATAGTTATGTTTTGTTTTTGGGATCTCTTCGGTCTTTGTTCCACCGCAGCGACTACAGGTATAAGTCTTAACTCCTGTTTCGGAACAGGTAGCTTCTTTTGTAATCTTTCCTTCATCCCATGTATGACCTAGAGCTGGTTTGGTTTCTACCTGTTTTGTTGCCTTACATGCTGGCCATATATCTGTTCTCTCACATTTATATGTTGTAATTTCAGGATTTTCGCAGGATTGTTCCTGTGTTACAGTCCCTTCCTTACTCCATTCATGTCCTAACGGTTCAATCCATTCATATTCTTCATAGTTACATCCTGGTACAGTACATTTATGACTTGTATATCCTGCTGTTGTGCATGTTGCTCCCTTGCTTTTTTCAGCAGTGCCAAGTTTATGCTTTCCTTTACATATAGAATGTTCTTTAGAGTAATCATCTTTTGTAATATTTTTATAGGAATCTTCAATTGTATTACTGTCAGGTGTATACAAGCTAAAGAAATATTTCGGTCCATGCAATACTTCACTTCCTGGTTCTCCATCCTCTTTAAAATATGCATTCGTAGGATCTACATAATAGTAAGTACCATCTATTTCGACCAGGTTCCAAGCATGTCGAATTCTATTACTGTTTGTTATGCCATCTTCAAACAAAGCATTTAAACCTACAGCATTTGCCATATAATAAAAAGTCCCTGCATACCCATCACAAACTGCCAATCCATCTAAAACGGCTCCGGTTAAATCGTGTTGGTATTTTGTTTCGTTATCTTCATCATATCGCACATTTGAAACAATCCAGTTTGTAACTGCTTTAAATTTATCATAATCCGATTTCCCATCAAGATTCAATGATTTAATAACCTCATCTAATTTTTTTGTCGCTTCTTGATATCTATCCCGTCTATCTCCATATCCGCCACTTCCAGAATAGTATCCTTTATATTCACCATCTGAATATTTTATCCCATCTGAACGATTCTCTGCCAGCAGATTGCCTCCTCCAACAGTAAATGCAGACATTGTATGCCCTTCATTTGGCTTCCCTGTATCTTTATAAATTTCATTATGAATATCTTTATCACATTTTCCATTCTCAATATCTTCAATCGTATGATCCGATTTTATTTCAACTGGAATATCAAGATCATACCTTGCATATTTATTTTCAAGAAAGATTCTTTTTGCCATAGAAGCAATTTCTTTAACCATTTGATCATATGATGTGTATACACAGGTTTTATCCGTTACACACTCGATATTTCCATGCTGATCTTCCCTATAATAAAAACCATCTACGCTAGAATCAGCCAATTTAGTCCACGTTTTATCCGACTCTTCTGCATGAACATGAACTTCTGTGTTCGGCAACACACCAGTCGTTACCGTAGCCATAGATAACGCAACAGCCATCGCAGCTGCTGCCACTCGTTTTCCTTTTTTTACTTTACTCATAATCTACCTCCAATTTTACTTACCCTCTAGTTTTTTGTTGCTCAACATACCATTTGATCGTATCCAGACTAATAAAATCTTCTGTGCTAACAAAATAAGATCTAGTCCAGAGAGAACTCATTTTTGATAGTTCTTTAAATTCCTTTCTTAATATTTTTGATGTGTACTCTCTGATGCTCCCCATGATCCTTGTTATTGTTGTCTGTGGATATGCTCTTACATATAAATATACATGATCCACATCACATTTCATCTCAAGAATCTCGATCTGATCCTTTTCACACTGTTCCTTTGTCAATTCTTTCATTCGTTCTTCTACTCCAGGGATCAGAAATATCTTTCTTCGATACTTTGGGCAAAAAACGAAATGATACTTGATCAGTGATGTTGTTGTTTTTGTAACTTTATATTCTCTTTTCATACTCTTATTATAGCACAAGTATGTAGCTGTTTGCAAGTTATACAGCTACAATATATCAAAATGTTCAAAAAAAATCCTCCAATCCGAAATTGGACTGGAGGATAAAATTATCAGCTGCAAAACCACATACCTTTAGGTGTGTGGATACGCAACGTCAATTAAATACTCTGCCTGATGGCAGGTTGTGCGTACTATGCCGTACTGTTACCATACGGTTGTTCCGACTTCAACTCGACAATGATAGAAAGGCTTTTTGCATACATATCACAAGGCTTTGCTTACTCTGACCTAACTTAAATATGTACGATAGAGCAACGGTCTGTTGCGTCAACCGAAGGTATCATGACCTAAATATCGTAGGAATCATTTCTGAATCCTGAGTCTGGTGAACTATTTAACAGAAGCCCACTACCTTTAGGTGGTGGGTAGTTCACATAAAAAGCCCCCAGACACATCACTAAATCGTGTATCTGGACTCTTTTCGTTATTCTTTCATAGAATTAATCAGGTCATTAATCA
>OGOG01001263.1_pt1 | contig 25408 bp, 20 predicted proteins | sample 1552581 | NCBI WGS metagenome assembly OGOG01 (sample SAMEA2580152, study PRJEB22360) | human gut metagenome | biome: human gut; feature: human-associated habitat; material: faeces | place: Denmark | collected 2008/2010 | reverse complement strand
TTCCGGCCTGCTTCGCGGCCACCTCCCCTGATGGGGAGGCTTTTCTCGCGGGCTTCGCCCGCGCAAATGGCTCCCTTTTCCAACAGGTTCATAGGGAGGGGTCTTGACCCCCCCTACAAATGTTACCGCTTACTTCCCGGCTGGCTTTTTCGTTTCCTTATAATCCACAGCAAATACACCCCATACACCGCAATCGCCGCTGCGCTCACGCAGGCGGACACCTTCAATCCGGGCGTATGGTAGGTAAATTCTATCTCGTTCTCCCCCGCGGGCACGTACACGGCCATCAGGCCGTCGTCCACCTTCTCAATCGCGGCGGGCTCACCGTTGACCGTGGCACTGAACCCGTCGTCATAGGGCACGCTGAAAAACACCAGCTCGTCCGCGTCATAGGCGGTCTTTGCGGTAAAGCCGGTGTCCGTCGCGGTAAACGCTGCTACACCGGCGGCACGGCGGGCGGCACAGTCTGCAGCGTAGGCATCCTCGCTGCGGTTGGTCAGCTCCTCGTCGGGCAAGGGTTCCAGCAGGCTGCCAAAGGCGGAGATCTGGTCGTCGTCCAGCAAAATCGCGCGGCACAAAATCTGGGCGCGTTCTTCCTCGCTTACCCGCTCCAGCTGGTCCTCTGTCACGTAGCAGTCGTAGGTAAAGCCCATCGGCACCCAGTTTTCGTTCTCGTAGAGGGCGTAGGCATCGGTCTCGCCGGTGCGCTGCCAGCCGGGCAGATCCTTGTCGGTCCACTCGGTCTCCTTGTCTTTGGCGACCAGCGTGTACCGCACGCTCAACAGGCCGCGCAGGGCGTAGTTCTCGGCGTCGGGCTTGGAGTTCACATCCCGCTTGACGCCGACCTCGGGGTAAAACGCCATGATGCTCGGCGCAACCGTCGAGTTGAAGAATTGCAGGCAGCTCCTGTTGAACCACAGCCCCAGATTGTTGTGCGCACCGTAGGCGTCAATGCGGTAAAACGCACCGTCCGGCAGCGCGGCGGCGACGTCCTCGACGGAATCATAGGTTTCGGCAATCAGATTGCTGTCCACGTCCCACTGGGCGTACTTCGTCAGAGACAAATGCAAACTGCCGTACAACAGGCTGAATCCCAGCACGGCGGCGGTCAGAATCGCGCCCCACCGCCGCTTACGGCGGCAAAAATGCCACAGCAGCGCAAAAATCACGATACCCAGCATCGTCATGCCGAAGATAGCCCAGAACCGCGCGGGCTCGTCCAGCACGCCATAGACCGTGTTGCCGTCGTCGTCCTTGCCCGGCACAACGGCGAACACCACCGCCGTCAGCGTCAGGAAGGTCGTCAGCCGCAGCGCCCGCGGCAGACGCTGCTCGGCCAGCGCCGGGCGGGAGAGCAGATAGCACGTTGCACCGCACAAAACCAGAATCGGCATATAGTACCACCGCGCGTAGTAGCTCGAGTTGAGCGCATAGAACGCGCTGTTCAGCACTGGCACAAACGCACAGGCAACGCAGACCTTTAAAATGTAGGTGAACGGGTGGCGCTCCCTTGCGCGGCAGAACGCCAGCCCACCCGCGACGCCGACCAGCGGCAGATAGGCTGTCAGGCTCGTGTGCTTGAGGATGCCCTCCTGAAACAGGTCCTTGAAATAGGGCGCGTCGGGCATGAGCAGGGTGCTGTAAAAAATCGCGCCGTACTGCTGGGATTTGCCGTAGAACAGATACCCGTACCCGCTGAACGGGTCGATGGTACGCGGATTTTGCAGCAGCGACAGCCCCGCCGGGAGCAGCAGCACGCACCCGCAGGCACAGCCCAGAGCTGTCTCCCACGCCAGGCGCACGAACTTGCGCAGACCCAGCTCATACCGCCGCCCGGCGGCCATGCAGAAGAAATAGATGATAAGAAAGACCGCCTGCCCGGCGAAGAAGAAGTAGTTATCGACAAGGTTCAGCGCGACCCAGAACGGGAACGCGCCCTTTTTATCGTCGATGACCGCGTCGTCCAGCGCGGCCAGCATGTACGGAAACAGCGCCACAACGTCCAGAAAGTGGTTGAAAAAGATGTTGTAGATGCTGAACCCGGAAAACGCATACAGGCAGCCCGCCAGCATGCTCCAAGTCTCGTCCCGCACCCAGCGGCGCGCCCAGAGATACCCGCCGCCGCCCGCAACGGCCATTTTCAGGCAGAGCAGCGGCACCATGGCCCACGGCATGAGCCGCGCGGGCACGACCATGGACAGCCAGAAGAACGGACTGCCCAGCAGGTAGAACGAGTAGGAATTGACAAACCCGCTGCCCAGGTCGGTGGCCCAGCTGAACGACCCGCCGTTTTTGACAAAGGCGTTGGCGTACTGGTAAAAGTTGATCTGCTGGTCGTTGAAGTCCCCCGCGTAGTGGAAGTACCCGCCGCCCGCGACGGCATCCACGATGCAGTGGGGCGCAAACAGCAGCACCGCCGTGAAAAAGCAGAGTGCAAAGACGCGCCAATAGTTCGATTTTTGTTTAAAAATTGTGGTTTGCATATTGATAGTCCCCTTTATGGGGCCTCACTTTGAGGAAAGTTGTGGTATACTTACCGTAGAGCTGTAGGGGACGGCGTCCCTGACGCCCCGGGCCGATGCAAGCATCGACCCCTGCATACGCCCCATTATACCATAAACCGGAGGTCGCGTGAAGATGAAAACCTATCCGTTCAGCGCGCTGTTCAGCCGCATGAAGTACATCACCCGCTGGTGCCTGATGCGCAGTACCCGCCCCGAGTCCCTGAGTGAGCACACCGCCGACACGGCCATGCTGGCGCACACGCTCTGCCTGATCGGCAGGCACTGCACGGGCACCGGCGCGGCCCTGCGGCCCGAGGTCGTAGCCACAGCGGCCATTTATCACGATGCACCGGAGATTCTGACCGGTGATATGCCGACGCCCGTCAAGTACAAGAACGACGCCCTGCGCACAGCGTACAAGGCCGTGGAGCACGAGAGCGCCCGCGTGATGGCGAGCCTGCAGCCCGAAGAATTGCAGGCCGAGACCCAGGTCTGGCTGACCGGCAGCGTGCTGAACGACGCCGAGCGCAAAATTTTAAAGGCCGCGGACCGGCTTTCCGCCGTCATCAAGTGCATCGAGGAGGACCGCGGCGGCAACCGCGAGTTTGAGGCCGCCTACGCCCAGCAGATGGCCGCCCTGCACGCCATGCACAGCCCCGAGGCGGAGTATTTCATCGAGCACATGCTGCCCTGCTACGAGCAGAATCTGGACGAATTGACGAGGGGACGGTTTTGAAGCGCCACGGTAGGGGCCGGGCATGCCCGGCCCCTACGTTATTGCAACCTATACACCGCCTCGATCAGCGTATCCACATCGCTGAAGTGCTCGAGCATTGAGCAGTAGCGGCGCAGGGCGGCAGCGCCGTGCAGGCCCTTCATATAGTGCATGGCCTGGCTGCGTGCCTGGGGCATGGCGGCCCACTCGCCCTTTTCCTCGCACATTTCGTAGATTTGGTCGCGCAAAGCGGTCATCCGCTGGTTCAGCGTCGGCTCGGGCGGGCGTTCCTCGCCCAACAGCGCCGCGCGCACCTGCGCAAACAGCCACGGGTCGCCCAGTGCGCCGCGCCCGATCATAACGCCGTCGCAGCCGGTTGCTTCTAATAAGGTAAGGGCTTCGTCGGCGGTGGTCACGTCGCCGTTGGCCAGCACCGGGACGGACACGGCCTGCTTGATGGCCGCGATGGCCGCCGTGTCGATGGGCGGGATGTACATCTGCTCCCGCGTGCGGCCATGGACGGCGATCAAGTCCGCGCCGTTGGCCTCAAGCTGTTTGGCGACCTCGACGCCGGTCAGGTGGTCGGCGTCCCAGCCGATGCGCATCTTGACGGTCAGCGGCGTATCATCGTCCAGCGCTTTGCGCGCGGCGGCGACCATCTGCCCGCAGAGCGGCGGGTCCAGCAGCAGCCTGCTGCCCGCGCCGCTGCCGGTGATCTTGGGCGCGGGGCAGCCCATGTTGATGTCGAGAATGTCAAATTGGATGTCCTGCTCCCTTACAAACAGAATTGCCTTGGCCATCGACTCCGGCTCCGCGCCGAACAGCTGGATGGCGTACAGGCCGTGGGGGTGCTTGTCCCGCAGCAGAGCCAGGGATTTTTCATCGTGGAAGTTCAGCGCCTTGGCGCTGGCCATCTCGCTGACGGTCCAGGCCGCGCCGTGGTCGGCCATCAGATGGCGGCACGCCGCGTCGGTCAGGCCGGCCATCGGCGCAAACACCGCGCCGGTGGGGATGGATAGGTTGCGTAGCTGCATAAGTTTCCTTTCCAAAAGGCTTCCCCCTCGGGGGAAGCTGCCGCCCGCAGGCGGCTGATGAGGGCAAAGTCCGCGCAGCCGCCCGTGACCGGGTCCCGGCCGTAAGCCCGCCCCCTCATCCGGTGCTGCGCGCCACCTTCCCCCGCCCGCGGGGGAAGGCTTTAGACTTTTCGATTTTTACATTCTATTCTACCATATTTTCCGCAAATGTGGTATACTGAAATGTAGATTGTTTATAAGGAGTATTGCGCATGAAACTCATGGTCCTGGACGGCAACAGCCTGGTCAACCGCGCGTTTTTCGGCATCAAGCTGCTGACGACGAAGGATGGCCGCTACACCAACGCCATCTACGGCTTCCAAAATATACTGCTCAACCTGCTGGCAGCGCACAAGCCCGACGCCGTCGCCATCGCGTGGGATGAGCGCGCACCGACGTTCCGCCACACCGCCTACGACGGCTACAAGGCCACCCGCCACGGCATGCCCGAGGAGCTGGCCCAGCAGATGCCGGTTTTGAAGGAGCTGCTGACCGACCTTGGCTTTGTGCAGGTCAGCAAGGCCGGCTGGGAGGCCGACGATATTCTCGGCACGCTGGCCGCAGCGTGCGAGGCCGCGGGCGGCACGACGCTGCTGGCTACCGGTGACCGCGACAGCTTGCAGCTTGTGGACGATGCAACGACGGTTTTGCTGGCGACCAACAAAGAGACCATCCCCATGGACCCCGCCGCCATCCGCGAGAAGTACGGCATCGAGCCGCCGCAGCTCATCGACGTCAAGAGCCTGATGGGCGATGCGTCGGACAACATCCCCGGCGTGCCCGGTATCGGCGAAAAAACCGCGCTGGCGCTGATTTCGAAGTTCGGCAGTTTGCAAGGCGTCTATGACAACATCGACGACAAGGCCGTCAAGCCGGGGCAGCGCGCCAAGCTGACCGCCAACCGCGACAAGGCCGACCTGTCCTATATGCTGGGCACGATCCGCAAGGACGCGCCCATCGAGACCGACCCTGCCGCCTACCTGCGCCAGCCCGGTGACCCCGCTGCCGCCGCGCAGCTGCTGGCCGCGCTGGAAATGCACAAGCTGGTAGACCGCTGGGGCCTGAACGGCGGCACCGCGCCCGCCCCATCCGAGAATGCCGCACCGCTCGAGACCGTCGAGCCGTCCCCCCTGCCGCTACTGCTGGAGGGCCGCTTCTACGCCGCCCGGAATGCCGACGGCGATTGGTACCTTGTGCAGGGGCAGGACGTCTACCTGCCCGACACGGACCGGCTGGCCGCGATTCTGGACAGCGGTGCCGAGCTTTGGGCGTTCGACGCAAAGCCGCTCTACCGCCTGGCGCTGGAGCACGGCGGCATCGGCAGTGCGCTGCGCTTTGACGGCAAGCTGGCCGCGTATCTTTTAAACCCGTCGGCCAGCGGCTATGAGGTACACTCCCTGGCCGCCGAGTACGGCGTACACGCCGCCTTTGCCTGTGAGGCCGCGCCCGATGCGGGCGTACTGGCGGGCCTGTGCGACACGCTGGCCGCCGCGCTGGACGAGAGCGGCCAGCGCAAGCTGCTGGACGAGATGGAGCTGCCGCTGGCCCGGGTACTGGCCGACATGGAGCGCATCGGCTTTGCGATTGACGCCGACGGCATCCGCGCGTTCGGCGACAGCCTGCGGGGCGAGCTGGACGGGATTTTAAACAATATTTATACAACCGTCGGTTATCCGTTCAACGTAAACAGTCCGAAGCAGCTGGGCGAGGCGCTGTTTGACAAGCTGGGCCTGCCGCCGCGCAAAAAAAACGCCCGCGGCTACTCCACCGACGCCGAGACACTGGAAAGCCTGCGCCCCTACAATCAGGTCATTGACGAGATCCTGAAATACCGCACCTACGCCAAGCTGCTGTCCACCTACGTGGACGGCCTGCTGAACGCCGAGGCCGCGGACGGACGGGTACACTCGACCTTCATCCAGACCGAGGCGCGCACCGGGCGCATCTCCTCCACCGAGCCGAACCTGCAGAACATTCCCATCCGCACCGAGCTGGGCAGCCGCCTGCGCAGCTACTTTGTGGCGGGCGCGGGCGAGACGCTCGTGGACGCCGACTACTCGCAGATCGAGCTGCGCATTCTGGCGCACATCACAGGCGACGAGCACATGCAGCAGGCGTTTTTGAACGGCGCGGACATCCACCGCTCCACCGCCGCCAAAATCTACCACATTCCCGAGAGCGAGGTCACGCCGCAGCTGCGCAGTGCCAGCAAGGCCATCAACTTCGGCATCATGTACGGCAAGGGCGCGTACTCCCTGAGCAAGGATCTGGGCATCCCGGTCAAGGAGGCAGACACTTTCTTAAAGACCTACCTCGACACCTTCCCGAAGGTGGACGGGTATATGAAGGACTGCATCGCCCACGCGAAGGACAAGGGCTACGTCGAGACGCTGTTTGGCCGCCGCCGCGCCCTGCCGGAGCTGGCCAGCTCGAACTTTCAGGTGCGCGCCAGCGGCGAGCGGATGGCCCGCAACACGCCGATCCAGGGCACTGCGGCGGACATCATTAAACTGGCCATGGTCCACGTCTGGCAGCGCCTGCGGGACGAGAAATTGCAGGCGCGTCTGCTTTTGCAGGTACACGATGAGCTGATCGTCGAAGCGCCCGAGGAAGAAATCGACGAAGTCAAGCGCATTTTGAAGGAAGAAATGGAAAACGTCGTGCATTACAGCGTTCCCCTGACGACGGAGGTCGGCGTGGGAAAGACGTGGCTGGAGGCACACTAAAACGGGGCACAGCCTGACGGCTGCCGCACTTTTCCGGGAAAATAGCAAGTAAGAAAACGTTGCGGGCCGGGCATGCCCGGCCCCTACATCGAGGTTTTGTTATGTATGTTTTAGGTATCGAGTCCACCTGCGACGAAACCGCGGCGGCGATTGTGGAGGATGGGCGGAAGGTCATCTCCAACGTCATCTCCACCAGCGTCAAAGAGCAGGCGCTCTACGGCGGCGTTGTGCCGGAGATCGCCAGCCGCCGCCATGCGGAGTATATCAGCGCCACCGTTGACAAGGCGCTGGCCGACGCCGGCATGACGATGGCCGACGTGGACGCCGTAGCCGTGACGTTTGCGCCGGGGCTCATCGGCGCGGTGCTGGTGGGCGTCAACTTTGCCAAGGGCCTGGCCTACGCGGCGGGCAAACCGCTTGTGCCGGTGCACCACCTGCGCGGGCACATTGCGGCCAACTATTTAACGCATCAGGATCTGAAGCCGCCGTTTCTGTGCCTCGTCGCCAGCGGCGGGCACAGCCACATTGTACTGGTCGAGGACTGGTGCCGCTATAAAATCTTAGGCCGCACCGTGGACGACGCCGCGGGCGAGGCCTACGACAAGGTCGCCCGCACGCTGGGTCTGCCCTACCCCGGCGGCCCCAGCGTGGCCGCGGCGGCGCGGGACGGCAACCCCAAGGCGTACAAGCTGCCCGTGCCCCATGTGGACGGCAAGTACAACGTGAGCTTCAGCGGCCTGAAAACCGCCGTCATCAACGAGGTCCACAACGCCGAGCAGAAGGGCCAGGCCGTGAACGTGGCCGACATGGCCGCGAGCTTTCAGGAGCGCATCGACCAGATCCTGGCCAAAAAGCTGCTGGCCGCGGCGGCGGACACAAACGCCAGGCAGGTCGTGCTGGCCGGCGGCGTCGCCGCCAACGGCCGTCTGCGCCAGCTGGTCAACGACGGCGCGCAGAAGCTCGGCGCAAAGATCTTTTTGCCCGAGCTGAAATACTGCGGCGACAACGGCGCGATGATCGCCGCGCAGGGGTATTACGAGTTTCAGGACGGCAATTTAGCCGATTGGAGCCTGAACGGCCTGCCGACGCTGCCGATTGATTACCGGTAAAAAATAAAAGGATATGCAGCAGAACTTTTCTGTTGCATATCCTTTTTTCGTTACGAGGGGCTGCGCCCGCAGGCGCGTATCGGAGCGCAACCGCCGAAAGGCGGCTATTAGCACGTAGACTGAAGCTGTCACCGCAGGTGACTGATGAGGGCAGACCTCGCCATTACAACCCATAATCGGGTCATCTCGGCAAAGCTGCCCCTCACCCGGCCTGCGGCCACCCTCCCCCAAGGGGGAGGGCTTTTCATCGGCTTTTTATCTCTGCATCGGCCCGAACCAGATTTTTTTGCCGGTCTTATTCTGCAAATCGGCCTTGCGCTGCAAATAGTGGAAATAATCCTCATCGACGGCGCAGTGGTTCCGCTTGGAATACAGATTGCACCGGCGGCAGAACACAAAATACGGCAGCAGGTACGCCGTCCCAAGACAGGCGCGCACGCGGGCATAGCGCTCGGCGCGGTCCGCGCTTTTGTTCAGGCTGGCGGGGCGGTTCTCGAGGTCTATGAAGCCGCGCTTTGAGAAATCGACCTCGATGCCCTCCTTCTCAAACAGCGGCACAACGTCAGATTCCACCCACTGGCCGTGGCAGATGCCCATCCACTGGCCGCCGTGGTAGCCGTAGTCGAGGAACCGCGCATCCTCCCGCGTGACGCAGTAGAACTTATCCCGCGGGTGGGCGGCGGTCAGCACGTTGCAGCGCTCCTCCCAGTCCCATGGGCTGACCTTGTGCTGCCAGTAGGCGGCAAATTTGGCCGTGCGCCAGACGGCAGCCTGCAAATTCAGCGTGTAGCGGTTGCCGGCGGGCAGGCGGCGGTAGCCGGGGTAGCGGTCCACCTCCAAATCACACACCGCGGCGGTCACGTCGCTGTTGAAATAAACGATGTCCCGATCCGCGTCCATCCAGCGGACGATGTCCGCCAGCCGCGCAATATCCACGGGCCGCCGCAGGAAAAAGTCATCCAGCAGCAGCAGCGTGTACTCGGTTTTCACCTCGCGCAGGGCGTCTGTCATCCGCTCGCCGTAGGTCGGCGCGGTGCTGTGCACACAGCGTAGATTCAGCCCGTCAAAGGCGAAGTCCTTTGTCTCGGTGTTCAGCAGGATTTCCGCAGGCAGCGGCACAAAATAGCGCTTGAGCAGCGTAAAGAACGGCTGCCACAAATCGGCGTAGGCGTCGCAGCTGTTGACCAGCAGGGTCACACGGTTTTGCCAGCTTGTATCGGTCATCGGTCAGCTTCCTTTTTTGAAAATATGGTTCTGCGTCCACCGCGCGGCGCGCATGGCAAAGTGGTTCCACCGCGCCACCGCCGGGGAGAGCTTCGTCTCCGGCGCGTCCTTGCGCAGCGCCGGAATGTCGATATACCGCGCCTTACTGCGGATGCGGATGATGCAGGGGAACGGCAGATGGTCCCAGCCCTCGGGGTAGCAGAACGCCGGGGTCAGCACGCGGAAGTCTTTGCGGAACAGGATATACCGGTTGATTTGGGATTCATCGTGCCAGAGCGCAATGACATTGCGCTGCAGGTCGCGGCGGATGCGTGCATCCAGCGTGTGGCAGAGCTGCAAAAATGCCGCCGCCTCGCCGCCGTTGACGCCGCCGCAGACGTAGTATTTGCCCAGCCCGTAGGGGATACAGGCCGTGCTGCGGGGGTTGCGGTCATAGGTGAACTCATAGTTCGGTTTGGCGTAGAACGACGGGTGCTGCACGACCAGCAGGTGCTCGCCCTTTTCAGCGCGGGGCAAAAGCATCTCCCGCGTGACGGGCTGCATGAACTCGGCGTTGGCGTTGAAGAAGAAGATGTAGTCAAACGCTTTCAGCGCCTGCTCCTGCTTCAAAAAAATCTCAAACCGGCGCAGCGTGGCAAACGGCCAGGAGTAGGCTTCCTGCGCACAGATATGCACGCGGGGGTTGTCGTCCCCGGGCAGGGTCGCGGCGTCGGTAAAGACGAAGTAGTGGACCTCGCAGTCCTTGAGCAGGTATTTCTCGGCGCTCTCGTAAAATTCCGGCCAGAACACCGTGTACCTGCCGGTGGCGATGTAGAGCGCCGCGACCTTAGTCATGCTGCACCTCCACCACGGCGGCGGTGGGCAGCTCGATGGGGCCCCATGCGGTGGTGTTCCACTCTGTCTCGCCCTCGGTCAGGGTGTCCACCATGCGGAACATCATGCCGGGGACCCAGTCCTCCACCGTATGCGCGCCGCCCTCGCCCTGGGTGATGACGGTGAAATAGCTGCCGTACTTGCCGGGGGCCAGCACGCTCAAATCATACCGCGCCGTGAACGTCGTATACCCGGGCTGCAGATCCAGCCCATAGACGCAGGTCGCGCCCAGCGGGTTGCCGACCTCGTCGCGCATTTCCAGCCGCAGACCCACGTCCGCGGCAGCCTCGTTGACATGGACGCGGTAGCGCACCGTGACCGGCTTGCGGCGCTCGAGCACCTCATTGTCGGCGTCGAGCAGCTCAACGGACTGCAGACGGATGTTGTCGCGCTTGAACCAGTTGTCGCGCTTGACGCCCGAGTAGTCGATGAAGGATGCCTCCTGCGACTTGGTGGAGAGGTACAGCGCGATGCCCTCGTCCACGTCGCCGTCGAAGATGACCTTGCCCTTGTCCAGCACAATGCAGCGGTCACACAGGTCGCGGATCGTCGCCATGTTGTGGCTGACGTAGAGCACGGTCTTGCCGTCGCGCCGGGCAGCCTGGCGCATCTTGGTCAGGCATTTTTTCTGGAACTTCATGTCACCGACGGCGAGGACCTCGTCCATGATCATAATTTCGCTGTCCAGATGGGCGGCAACGGAGAATGCCAATTTCACGAACATGCCGCTGGAATAGCGCTTGACCGGCGTGTCGATAAAGTCGCCAACCTCGGAGAACTCAATAATTTCCGCCATCTTGGCGTCAATTTCGGCGCGGGTCATACCTAAAATCGCGCCGTTCAGGTAGACGTTTTCCCGGCCCGTCATCTCGGGGTGGAAGCCGGTGCCGACCTCGAGCATCGAGGCGACGCGGCCATACAGGTCAATATCGCCGGAGGTGGGGGCTGTGACGTGGGTCAGCAGCTTTAACAGCGTGGACTTGCCCGCGCCGTTCGAGCCGATGATGCCGACGGCCTCGCCCTTGTTGACCGTGAAGCTGACGCCGTTCAGCGCCATAAACGTCGTGCCGATCAGGCGCTGGTCGGTGCCAATGAGGGTGTTCGGGTCCTCCTTGCCGCGCTTGCGGGCCCACCAGCTTTGCAGGTCGCCGCGCAGCGTGCCGCCGCCGATCTGTCCCAAGCGGTACTGTTTTTTCACGTTCTCGACGCGAATCATCAACGAATTTTCACGCATACTCGCGCCCCCTTACACCGTATCGACGAAGGTCTTTTCGACCTTGCTGAAAAGCGACAGTCCCAGCGCCAGCAACGCAACGGTCCAGATCAGCGACGACGCCCACATGACGCCCGTGACCTGCCCGGTGCCGAAGAAGATATAGCGGAAGCTCTCCATCGGTGCGGTCATGGGGTTGATGACCATGACGGCGCGCAGGACGGGGTGGGTGATCATCGAAAGCGGGTAGACGACGGGCGAGCCGTACATCCACAGCTGGACGCCGAAGGTCACAACGACCATCAGATCACGGTAGCGGGTCGTCAGGCTGGACACGATGATGCCGCAGCCAAGGCCCAGCAGGCCGACCTGCAGCACCAGCGGCACGCACAGCAGCAGCATACCCCAGTGCGGGCTGACCTCGCCTTTGGCAAGGTAGACAAGCAGCAGGATAAAAAACAGTGCAAACTGCACAAGAAAGTTGATAAGGCCGGAGATCACCGTCGAAATCGGCATGGCCAGCCGCGGGAAATACACCTTGCTGAAGATGTTGGAGTTCGTCGTGAACGTGCCCGACACCTTGTTGATGCAGGACGAGAAGAAGCCCCACAGCGCCGTGCCGGCCAGATAGAACAGAATCTGCGGCACGCCGTCGGTGGACAGCTGGGCAATCGTGCCGAACATGACGCAGTACATGGCCGTGGACATGAGCGGGTTAATTAAGATCCACGCCGGGCCCAGCACCGTCTGCTTGTACATGACGTTGAAATCGCGCTTGACAAAGAGCCAGATCAGGTCCTTGTAGCGCCACAGCTCGCGCAGGTCAACACGGCTCCAGCCCTGGGCCGGGCCGTAGTGGACATGGTAGTTTTGCAGTTGCGTTTTTTCCATGCGTGGAACTCCTTAGGTTTTGTGTTTCAAAAAGGCTTGGTAGGCGGGCAGACCGATGCGCAGCAGCGCGGCGCGCAGACGCATCGAGCGCTGCCCCGTGGCCGCGGCCAGCGCGGTGTAGCTGTCGGCACAGGCGCGGCAGGCGGCGCGGTAGCGGGCCCGTTGGGCGGGTGTGGACAGGTCAAAGCATTGCTTTTCGGCAAGGTTCTGTATGGCGTCGTTCAGCAGCCCCTCGGCCCGCAGGGCATCGCCCTTTTGGGTAAAGTAGGCGCACCAGTCCAGCAGGTACTCGGGCCGATCCAGATAGGTGCGGCTCGACCCCTGCGCCATGATGCTGCCGCTGCGCTGCACGTAGCGGTAGCCGGGCGCGGCCAGGCAGGCAATGGTTTTGCACTGTGCCAGCAGGTGGGGCAGCAGGAACTGATCCTCATACCGTTTGCCCGGGGCATAGCGCAGGTGTTGGAACAGGCTACGGCGGTAGAGCTTATTCCACGCCACAACGTAGTAAATCCTCGTTTCCGCCAGGGCAAAGCAGCGCTGCCAGACGCCGTCCTCGTCGAGGATCTCATCCGTAAAGCCGCTGAAATCCGGCTGCGGCAGCGGGCGGTTCTCTTCATCGACGTAGGTCAGGTTGAAGATGACCAGATCGGCGTCCTGCTGCCGTTGGGCGTCCACCGCGCGGCGGACGGCGTCGGGTTCTAATAAGTCGTCGCTGTCAACGAACAGCAAAAACTCGCCCATGGCGGCGTCGATGCCGGAGTTGCGCGCGGCGGACAGGCCGCCGTTCTCCCGGTGGATGACCTTGATGCGCGGGTCCTTTTCTGCCCAGGCATCGCAGAGCGCCGGGCAGCGGTCCGGGCTACCGTCGTCGACGAGGAGTATCTCCAAGTCCGCATAGCTCTGCCGCACAACGCTCTCCACACAGGCGTCGAGATAGCGCTCGACCTTATAGACCGGGATAATAACGGTGACGGTGGGCATGAGGGGGCTCCTTTTGTTGGCGGTTTTGTTGGGGAGGGGTTCGGGCGCAGCGATGGCCGGAGGGGCTCTGCCCGTCACCCCCGCGCTCTCACATACATGGCAAACACGCCCAGCCCCGCCCTCAGTGCGGCGGCCCGCAGTTTCATCGAAGTGCTCCCCTTTTGGGCGGCCAGCGCAGCGTACACGCGGCAAAGCTCACGTTTTGTCTCGGCAAATTCCGCGCGGTGGCCGGGCTTGGTCAAATCGTAGGCGCGCTTGTTGTCGTGCAAAAACAGCGCAGCGTCGGTCAGCGCACCCTCGGCGCGGTCATACCAGCCGTTGTGCAAAAAGTATTCGGCGCGGTGGATGTCGCCTTTCGTCATGGCCAGGCGCACTTCATGGCGCGCACCGTCGGTGATGCTGCCCGCGTGGCGCAGCACATAATAACCCGTAAAGGCCATGCAGTAAACAGCGCTGCAATGTGCAATTAAATCCGGCAGCACGTAGTAATCCTCGTGCAGCAGGCCCACGGGGTAGCGCACGCCGTCAAAAAGCCTTGCGGCGTAGAGGCGGTGGGCCGTGCCGGTGAACTGGTTGATCCACGGCGTATGGAAGGCGTCCCAGAACGCATCTACGTCCAGCAGCGTGTCCTTCGTGAACTGCTCGTCGGCGGGCAGCGGGTGCTGTGTGCCATCCTCAGTCACGGGGCAGCCGTTGCAGATCACCAGCTCTGCGCCGGTGGTCTCCGCGCCCGCCAACAGCTTTTCCACAAGGTCGGGCGCTATCGTGTCGTCGCTGTCCACCATCGTCAGCCAGGGGGCCGCGGCGGCCTGCACCCCGGCGTTGCGCGCGCCGGACGGGCCGGGCCCGGCCTTAGCCGGGTGCAAAACGCGGATGCGCGGGTCTTTTTTTGCCCAGGCATCGCACATTTCCGGGCAGCGGTCCGGGCTTTCATCGTCGATGAGCAGCAGCTCAAAGTCCGGGAACGTCTGCGCAAGGATGCTCTCGACGCAGGCGTCCAGCGTTTTTTCCGCCTTGTAGACGGGTACAAGGATACTGACTTTCGGCATGGTGTCTCCTTAGTCGTCGACGCCGGGCAGGTGGATCAGGCTGCCCATGTACTCGTTGGCGCTCTCCGGGTGCCAGCGGGAGATACCGCTCTCGGTGGTGAAGGTCATCTCGCCGAACTTGATGCTGCCGTCATTGAGCGAGTACAGGTCGACGCGCACGGCAGTGTAGCCTTGGCTCAGCGTGCGGGCAATGTCCAGCATTTTTTCAAGGTTCGCCGGGCGGGGCAGATCGGCGTCCAGTTCCAGCGGCACATTGATGTTGAAGGGCAGTTGGTTCCAGTCGGTATCCAGAAAGAACATCCGTTCCTCCTTGTCGGTATAGCGCTCCTCAATATGCAAAATAATTTTCGGCTCGCCGTTGAAGCAGAAAATTTTGTAATCGTAGAGGTCGCCGCCGTCGTTTTCGATGAACTTTTCAGCGATGATGCGTGGCTTTATGAGGATGTACTGCACATCCAACCCGCCCATCAGGTAGCAGTAGTTCAGCTTAAGCCAGCCCTCGATCTTCCGCTTGGCGTCCGCCTTATCGAACTTGGATTTATCCTGCACGGCGATGTTCCAGCCCGCGCCGTGGTTGACCTTCAGCATGAACTTGTCCGGCAGCTTGTCGAAGTCGATGTCGTCAAAGCGATCCCAGACGCCCAGCAGCGGGATAAGGTATTCCTCGCCGATCTTCTCCTTGACCCACTCGCGCACGGCATACTTGTCAACGAGGGGATAGACATCCTCGAACCCGCCGTACAGCTTGAGCCACTGGGTCTTCTCGCTGAAGGATTTGGGGTGTTCGAGGTCGAGCGGTGTGTGAGTGTAGTTTGTCTCCAAGAACCATTTTTTCAGCGCCTCGGGGTAGTCCTTTTTTTGCAGGCAGGCCCAGTAGGCGTATTCCTTGTTGGCGATCTTGTGATATTTTGCGTAGGTATAGATATATTTTGCACTGATAACGGGGCCGTTGTGCAAAAGATACTTCAGCCCGCGTTTCACATTGCGCGGCAGCCACGTCACAGCGCGGCCGATCTTGTACGACGACGAGCCGTAGACAGCTTCCAGTTCATGCCGCAGCAGCTTGGCCTGTTCTTCGGCGGTCAGCTCGCTCATATCTTCCATGATTCAACACTCCCCTTTTTCGGTTTTGATACGTGCCTCTTCCAGCAGGGCCCGCACCTTGGGCTTCCAGATATAGTGGCGGAACACCTTCGTCATAAAGAACCAGAATTTATTTTCCAGCTCACACCACAGGCGCACCGGGGCGCTTTCCTTATTATAGTTCACAAGGCGGCGCAGGCGGCCCGCGCCGTAGCGGTCAATGTTTTCGAGGTAGGTCTGCCCTTCCTCGGTCAGCTTCGGGTCGCGGCGGTTCTCATACAGCTGGGTGTACTCAAACAGGGTGCGTACCAGCCCCGCGCCGAATAAACCGCGCAGCACCGTCTTTTGCTGGTAGAGCATCAAGGCGTTCAGGATATAATTCTGGTAGACGCTGCGGCGGTGGAAGGTGCTGTCCTCCGTCTGGCGGTAGTTGAACATGCAGTCCGGGATATAGTACACCCCGCCGTAGGGCAGAAACTGGTAGGTCAGCAGGTTATCAATGATTTGGATGCCGCTCGTGTACGGGTCAATGCCCTGCAGACCGATGTTGCGGAACATCATGGCGTTGGTGTGGATGTAGAAAAAGCTCCAATACTCCTTCGCCGTCAGCGCACATTCCCGGATGGGCTTTTCAATCGGCTTCGTCTCGCCGGTGCTCTGCCAGTAGTAGCAGCCGTTGTGCCCACAGGCCACGTATTTGTGGCCTGTGTCGGCGTCCAAAATGTCCGCCTGCTTTTGCAGCTTGCGGTCATCGGTGTAAAAATCGTCGCCGTCCAGATAGCAGACATAGCTGCCTTTGGCCTCGTAAAAAAGCCGCCCGCGGATGGCGTTCATCCGCCGGATGCGCTCGTTGCCCTCATATTTTTTGCCCGGCACGCGGTCCATGACAAAGACGCGGACGGTGTCGGGGTGCGCTGCCTCCCAGCCGCGCAGCTTTTCAATCGTGCCGTCGTCGGAGCCGTCGTCCGCACAGAGGATTTCCACGGGGAAGTCGGTTTTCTGCGCCAGCACGCTTTCCATCGTCTGGTCCACGAAGGGGGCCAGATTGTAAAACGAGATCAGCACACTGACCTTGGGCTGCTGTGTCATGCGGGTTCCCCTTCCTCTTTCAGCTGCAGCACCAGCGCCGCCAGTGTGCGCATATCGTCGGGCGTGTAGCGCTGGTCGATGGGCAGCGGCAGCAGGTACCGGCTGTAGTCGGCCTCGACGGAGTCGGCGGGCAGCAGCTCCAGCAGGTACTTCCACCACTGGCTGACGTAGACTTTATTTTTTATCAGCCGTCCGCGCAGGCCGTCAACCCGGCACAAAAACGGATAGATCATCGCATCGGCACCGGACGGGCAGTCCAGCGCATTGTGCGGGGCCAGCGCGGCGTGCAGCGCCTCGTAGTTGGCGCGGCGGCGCAGGCGCAGGGCGTCGTACTCGACGGACGCGAGGATGCGCCGGGTCGAGGGCGACATGCCGCGGATCTCGCCGTCAAAGCGGCTCTCGTTGTCGAGGCTGTCGCCGTAGGCGCTGTTCACGCTTTCATCGATGCAGCGGAACAAAAACGCCGCGTGCTGCCAGCTGGTGTCCGCCGGGTAAATCCCGTCGGTCAGTCCCGTGTGTACAAGGTACGCGCCGTCCGGCACGCCGACGAACTTGCGGCAGGAATAGACGTTGTAGCTGTCGGCATCCATACGTGGCGCTGAAAAAAACGCCTGGGTGTTGTCAAAAATCACCCGCGGCCAGCGGCGCTTGACCTCGGCCAGCAGGTCGTCCGACGCAATGCCGAAGTAGTTGACATACAGCAGCCACTCGCCGTCGCCCAGCACGGGGCAGACAGGCAGACGGCGCGCGTCCAACGGATAGCGCTCCACCGCAAAGCCCGCGCGGGTCACGGCGTCATAGACCGTGTTGCAGTTGTAATAGGGCAGATACACCTTTTTTGCGCCCGCGTCGCGCAGGGCAGCCACAATCGCATTGCGGCCACAGTTCAGCCGCAGCACGCCCGCGCCGGTGTACAGCTCCTGCCCATGGGGCAGCTCCAGCGGCAGGTAGCCGCCAAACTCACGTTGCATCGTTTGTTTCCTTCTTGCTAAAGGTTTTTGTAAAGCCGAGGTTCACGGCATGGCAGCTCGCGTACCCTTCCTTGCTCTCCACAAGGCCGAAGTTCAGCACCTTGCCGCGTTCCTCCGTCGAGATGCCCCAGGACAGGGCGTTGCAGCCCATCCCGGCGGCCAGGCAGAGCATCCGGTAATAGAGATACGCCGCCGGGCTGTAACTGCGGATGGACAAATCCGCCGCCAGGTACTGGGTGTGCAGCACGTTGGCCTGGGCAAAGTAGAAGGTCATGCCGCCCGCGACCATCTGCTCGTCCGCAAACACGCCATAAAACCCGGCAATGTCGGGCAGACGGCTGGTCTTGAACTCCCAGAGTTCATCGGCGGTATGCACAGGCTCAACACCGAATTTTTGTAGGTTCTGCCGAAGCAGCGCGTGGAAGGCGTCGATCTCCGCCCGTGTTTCCAGCTTGCGGAACGTTAAATCCTGCTTGAGCGCCTTTTTCACATCCTGCTTTTTGTTCTGGCGGAAGGACGCCAGCAGCGTTTCCGGCGTGCGGCCCGCCACCGGCACCCAGGTGCTCAGCTCGGTCTGCTGGGTGTAGCCCAGATAGGTGAAGGCGTATTGCAGCGCGACGTTCTCGACGCCGTTGAACAGATCGGGCGTCGGGCGGAAATCCGCCGCATCGTAGCGCGTGGCAATATAATCCTCCACCGCCTGCAAAATCCCGATGGACTTAGCCGCGGAGTTGTAGGTACTGCGCAGCACCGGCCCGCCAAACGTGCTGCCCGGGTGGGAGCGAAAAATTCTCGTTGCACCGTCCAGCCGCAGTGCCGCGGGCACCACTGCGCCGAGGCCGCCGTGCTCGTTATAGACCATGAGCGAGGCATCCGTAAACCGGCCCGCGGGGTGGTAGTTCAAAAAGTTGCGGGTCTGCAAAAACGTGCCGTTGCCGCTTTCGTGCATAACAAAGCGGTCCCACTCGGCCTCATCCGCCGGGGTGTAGGGGCGTACCGTCCACTGCATCAGTCCAGATCCTTTCCCTTGACAGCTTCCAGAAATTCATCGTAGTCACGGATATAATCCGATTCATCGTAGTAGGAATCCGCCGCGACGCAGAGCACGGAGTCCTTTTTCTCCCAGATCATCTCGCGCCACATATAGTGCTCGACGATCAGGCCCTTGTCGGGGCTGTCCAGCAGGACGTCGGCCTTCTCGCGGCCATTGTCCAGCCGGATGCGGATGCTGCCGTAAGGGCACCACAGCACCTGCCGCAGTGCCTTGTGGGCGTGGCCGCCGCGGTGGGTGCCCTTGGGCGCGCCGTGGATATAGTAAATGCGCTTGATGTCAAAGGGCACATCATGGCTGCCCTCAAAGACCGAGAGGGTGCCCATCCCCTGCGCCGTCACGCTTTTGATGCTGATGGTCTGGATGATCATAGTGGTTGCCTTTCTGTGTATTACTCCTTGCCTCCTCTAGCAGGGGAGGGGCCAAGGGCTGACTCGTAAATCTGCTTTAATTCCTGAATATCTCCGTTCACGGGAGGGACCCAGGCGTGCTGGGCTTTTTTGAAGGGGGCGTTCTGCGGCACGATGAGCCGCCCGACCAGCCCGCGGACGAGCCGCGATTTGTGCCGGTCATTGAAGTAATATTCATACGCCAGCCGCACGGTGCGGTCTTTGGGGTACAGCTCCCGCAGCAGTTCTACCATGGCACGCCAGTCGCGCAGCATCCGGGCGCGTGCGCCCTCGTTGGTGGAAACGCCGGTGCCGACCTCATACCACGCAATGCAGCGGTCATAGCCGACTATCGGGATGTTTTCCACGGCAAAGAGCCGCGCGGCGAAATCCTCGGCCAGCAGGACGCGGCCCGCCATCTTTTCCAGCGCTTGTACGAGTAATTCCCGCTCATACACGAGCCCCGCGCCGCTGATGCCGTCATCATAGAGCAGCATATTGCGCTTGGCGGTCCTGGCGTCATACGCGCCGGGGCGGTAGGGCGTGCGGTCAAACGGCGCGTCGCCGGGGCGCCGGATCGGTGCGCCGTTCCGGTCTGCGTAGCAGGCCAGGCGGCCAAAGGCGACCCGCGGGGCATCGCGGCGCAAGACTTCCAGCAGCCACGCCACCGTGTCAGCGTCGTAGAGATAGTCCCCCGGCGAGACGGTGAACACCCATTTTCCGGCTGCCTGCTTTGCGCCGTTCAAAACGTTTTTGACCGTGCCGCCGTTGGGGGTGAGCTTGACAAATTTTGCGCCGGTAAAGCCGTTTTCTGCAAGAATTTTGCGCGTCAGCGGGAAGAAGTCCTCATCGGAGCCGTCATCCGCCACGACCAGTTCAAAATCACGGCAGCTCTGCCGCAGCAGCGACGCCAGTGTCCGCCGCAGCTCGCCCTCGTCGGGGCGGTACTGGACCAAGAGGATGGATAGATCCATGGTGAGGTGTCTCCTTTCTTCTTGCCTCCCTCTGCGAGGGAGGTGGCCCCGCAGGGCCGGAGGGAGAGAAGTTGACCGTTGCCCGAAAATTTCCGGGCTATGCAAGGTTCTCTCCCCCACCGCCTGCGGGCGGAGCCCCCTCGCAGAGGGGGCCAAGGGGCGTATGCCGCCCTCCGGGTGGATGTAGGGCGGGGTGACCTCACCCCGCCGCGGGCTTGCGGCAAGCTGCCGTTACCCTTTCATCCGCCCCATTTTCCCGTTCCAGAAGTCCACGGCGCCTCGGAACGCGCCGTAGCTGCGGCCTTTTTTGCGGCCCAGCAGCTTTGTCAGGGCGTAGCGTGCCGCGCCGGTGAGGAGGGGGAGAATCGTTTTCAGCTTCGCATAGGCCGCGCTTTTTCCCTTGCAGGTCAGGTACAGCGTGTTGCGGGTGATGTAGTAGACCGACAGCATCCCGCCCGCGCTGCCGCCCGCCTTGTGGTGGATGACAGCATCGGGCAAAAACCACATCGGCACGCCGGCCTGCGCCAGACGAATGCAGTAGTCAACGTCCTCGCAGTACATAAACAGCGTATCATCGAGATAGCCGACCTTCTCAATCACGGCCCGCGGCAGCAGCACGCAGCAGAACGTGATAAAGCTGACCTGCTTTTTTTCGGCAAATTCGGGGCCGTCCTTTTTGTGGCCGCCCAGGTGCTTTACCTTGCCGGTCTTGGGGTCCAGCTCACCGCCCGCAAACCAGATCTCGTCGGGCGGGTCCATAAACAGCATCTTCGGGCAGCTGACCGCCCCCGCGGGGGTCTCGGCCAGCAGCTTTTCAAGGAAATCCGGGCGGACCGACGTGTCGTTGTTCAGCAGCAGCGCAAAGTCGCAGCCGTCGTCCAGCGCACGGCGCATACCGATGTTGTTGGCCGCGGCAAAGCCGACGTTGCGCTCTTGCGGCAGGAACACCGTGTTCGGCGGCAGCTTATTTTGCAGCTGTGCAACGGAATCATTCGGCGACGCATCGTCAATTAAAATCACTTCAAAGTCCGTGAACGTCTGCTTTTGCAGACTGTCCAGACAGACGAGCGTGTCCTGCCAGCCGTTATAATTGGAAATTACGATACCGACCTTCGGCATGGTTCACCCCTCAAACTCGTTCACGGCGTCGATGACGGCCTGCACCTGCGCGTCGGTCATGCCGTAGAACATCGGCAGGCTCAGCTCGGTGGCGGAAATTTCCTCCGCCAGCGGCAGTGCGCCCCTGCCAAGGCCAAGCTCGGCGTAAGCGCCCTGCAGGTGGATGGGCGTCGGGTAGTGCTTGTTCGTGCCGATGCCGTGGGCGTTCAAATGCTTTTCCAGCGCGCTGCGGTCGGCGCAGCGCACGGCGAAGATATGCCAGACGTGGGTGCAGTCGGGCAGCTCGGCGGGCAGCGTGACCGCCGGGTTGTGCATTTCGGCCAGATACCGCGCGGCAATGCGGCGGCGCTCGGCGTTCATGGCGTCGAGGTGCGGCAGCTTGGCGGCCAGGAACGCGGCCTGCAGCTCGTCCAGGCGGGAGTTCTGACCCTTGTAGACATGGTGGTATTTGTAGTCGCTGCCGTAGTTTCCCAGCGCACGGATGCGCTCGGCCAGCGCGCCGTCGTTCGTCGTCACGCAGCCCGCGTCGCCCAGCGCACCCAGGTTCTTGCCCGGGTAGAAGCTGAACCCGGCGGCATCCCCCAGACTGCCCGCGCGGCGGCCCTTGTAGGTCGCGCCGTGGGCCTGGGCGGCATCCTCGATGACCTTGAGGCCGTGGGCGTGGGCAATGGCGTTGATCTCGTCCATCGGGGCGCACTGGCCGTAGAGGTGCACGGCCATGATGGCCTTCGTGCGCGGGGTCACGGCGGCCTCGATGCGGGCGGGGTCAATGTTGTAGCTTTCGAGCGTCGGCTCGACCAGCACGGGCGTTGCGCCCGCGTAGCTGATGGCCAGCACCGTGGCGATAAAGGTGTTGGACGGGGCAATGACCTCGTCCCCGGGGCCGATGCCCATAGCCTTTAAAATGAGCACCAGTGCGTCCAGCCCGTTGCCGCAGCCGACGCAGTGCCTGACGCCGCAGTAATCGGCAAAAGCCTTTTCAAAGGCGGCGTCCTCTCTGCCGCCGATGTACCAGCTGTTGTCCAGCACGCGGGCAAACGCGTCGCGCAGGTCGGCATCCAGCTCCCGCTCCATCGGGCGGAAGGAGACAAACGGCACGGTAACAGGAGTTTCGGACATGGAGTGACACCTCGTTTAAATAATAAATAAAAAATAATAAATAATAAATAATAAATGCGGTGGGCCGCGGCGCTGCGCACCGCTCAAAAATTTGCGGCGTTGTAGGGGTCGGCGTCCCCGACGACCCGCATGTGCACCACGTTTTCCCGCAAAAGGGCGGACAAGACCTACTATATCGTCTTATTATACAACAAAGCGGATGATTTAGCAATAAAAAAGGGATGCCGCTTTGTGAAAACGGCATCCGTTCCGGGATAAAATTATTCGGCGGTCTCCCGCGGGGCGCGGGTAGCGCATTCGGGGCCGCAGCTGCACTCGTCAATGCTGACGTGGTCGGCGCAGCAGCAGCGCCCCTCAAGATGGCGGCAGCCCCTGTCGTCGCAGTGGATCTCGGTCTCGGGCGAGGCCGGCTGGTTGTCGGTAGCGACGTTGCCGCAGCCCCCGCTGTTGCGGTAGCTGCCGCAGACAGCGTCCCCGGGGCCGGTATGGCGGACGTTGATACCGTCCAGGCAGCAGCAGCCCGCCTTGTTATGGCAGCAGTCATACTGGGCACAATCAAGATAGCTCATAAAAACACCTCCGTGCGCACAGTATGTGCAGGCGTGGAGGGGGTTATACACGGGTCGTGTTTGCGGGTATGGCAAGCGGGCACGGGCGGATATGGAATCCGCCCCTACGGCGTAGGGGTCGATGCTCGCCATCGACCCGGACCCTCTGCCCCTGCCGCGCTTATTCCGCAGTCAGCCACCCCTTGACCTCGTCGAGGCTTTTCAACATGGCCGCCGTCATTTGTTGATAACTTTCCGCGGGCATTTTCATATCGGGCACGCAGAGGACGTCGATGCCCGCGGCGTGGGCGGCCTGGATGCCGGCCTCGCTGTCCTCCAGAACCAGACAGTCCGTCGGGGCGGCGTGGGCTTTTTCGGCAGCCTTCAGGAAAATATCCGGCCAGGGCTTGCCGCGCTCGATCTCGGTGCCAAAGACCATGTCGTCAAAATACTGCACGACGCCCAGCCGGGTCAGCACCTCGACGGCGCGCTCCCGCACGCTGGAGGTTGCCAGCACCACGGCCACGCCCTCGGTTTTCAGCCAGGACAGCAGGGCCGCCGCGCCGGGCTTGAGCTGCACATCCTGCAGCAGCTCCTTTTCCCGGGCAACCTCCCAGGTCAGGCCCTCCTCCACCGTGATGGGCAGATTGTACCGGGCAATGACGTTCGTCATGTTGGCCACGCCCGTTTTGCCGCTGTAATCCCGGGCGTACTCGGCCACGGTCACGCTCTTACCGTACCGGTGCAGCAGTTCGTCATACAGTCGATGGGAGATGACCTCACTGTCGATCAGCAGACCATCCAAATCAAAAATCACAGCTTTTTTCATGTTAGCAGTCTCCTTATTGTGCCTTGACCTCATGGCATGGTCCCCGGCAGATTTATACAAACCGCGCAATCGTGCGCAGCATGACATCCTTGAACAGCGGCTTGCTGATGTGGGCGTTCATGCCGGAATCCAGGCATTTCTTCACGTCCTCGGCGTAGGCGTTGGCGCTCATGGCGATGATGGGCACAGTCCCGGCACGGGGCTGCCCGCTGGCGCGGATGGCCCTGGCTGCGGCGTAGCCGTCCATGACCGGCATCATCAGGTCCATCAAAATCGCATCGCAGCCCGCCGGGTCGGCGGCAAAGGCGCGCACGGCGCTCTCGCCGTCAAACGCCTTGACGACCTCGGCCCCGGCGCTTTTCAGCATGAACTCGGCGATCTCCATGTTCAGCTCGTTATCCTCGACAACCAGCAGGCGCTTGCCGTGCAGGTCGGTGGAGGCTTCCTTCTCCGGCCCGGCGGCGGGCGGGTCGTGGTCTATGGCAAACGGCAGCGTGACGGTAAAGCAGCTGCCCTCCCCCACCGTGCTCTCGACGGTGATCGTGCCGTTCATCTTCTGCACCAGCTGGCTCACGATGGACATGCCCAGCCCGGTGCCGCCGTACTGGGAGCGCGCGGCGTTGTCCTCCTGGCTGAACGCCTCAAACAGGTGGTTGTCAATAAAGTCCTGCGTCATGCCAATGCCGGTATCCCGGATCGTGAACGCATAGACCGCGGTGTCGGCGGTGCGGCTCACCTCCCGCAGGCGGGTGGTGATGCTCCCGCCGGGCTTGTTGTACTTGATGGCGTTGCTGTACAGGTTCACAAGGATCTTTTTCAGGTAGAGCGCACTGCCCAGCAGGTCGGCGTCGCGCACATCGTCGTGGTCCGTGTACAGCCGCAGCCCGCTCTGCTCCGCCTGAAAGCGGACGATGTCATCGACCTCGGCAAGGGTCTGGCCGAGGTTGAAGGGCTTTGCCTCGACCACAAAGCTGTTGCTCTCGATCTTGCTCATGTCCAGCACGTCGTTGACGAGGGAGAGCAGGTGCTTAGCCGAAATATCGATCTTGCCCAGGCAGTCATCGACCCGCGCCTCGTCGCTGCGGCAGTCGCGGATGACCTCAAGCGCCTTCTCGTAGTCCTGCTGGGCCAGATAGGTCACGGCAAGGTTGTTGTACTCGTATGCGTAGCGGCTGACCTCGCTGTGTTCCCGCGCAATTTTAAGACCCTCCCGAATGTAGAAGCGGGACAGTGCGTACTCCTGCACATAGTAGGCCACCACACCGACGAGGTTGAAGCAGGCGATGATCTCCGGGCGGTACCGGTAGCTTTTGTAATCAATAATGAACGGCTCCAGGATTTCCCGCGCGGCGAGGAAGTTGCCCCCGCGGTAAAAGAGCAGCGCATAGCGGAAGAACGCCATCATCCGCACATCGGTCTTTTCGGTCTCCCCGGCCAGTACATCGGCAAAGAAGGTCTTGCGCTCCTGCAGTGGGGCGTTTTCCAGTTCGTCGCAGCGCTTATCAAATTCTTCGTAGGTCATCGTGTACACACCCGCTTTGGCAGCTATATTTTAATTTATCATAGCATAAATGTCTAAAGAAAAAAAGGTGTTTTTTGCTTTAACCCCCCCTCGCAGAGGGGGCGGGTGGTGTCGAAAAAACCTAACGGGATGATCGCGAGCCTTCGGCGGGTTTGTAGGGAACGGTCTTGACCGTTCCGTGCAGCTTAGCCGACAGCAGCCAGCGGTGCGGATGGGTCAAGACCCATCCCTACATTACTTTGGGAGAAATAAAACCTCCCTCTGCGAGGGAGGTGCCCCGAAGGGGCGGAGGGAGAGAACTTTGCCATAGCCCGAAATATTTCGGGCAGCCGTACAGTTCTCTCCCCCACCGCCTG
>OGOG01001252.1_pt1 | contig 25569 bp, 23 predicted proteins | sample 1552581 | NCBI WGS metagenome assembly OGOG01 (sample SAMEA2580152, study PRJEB22360) | human gut metagenome | biome: human gut; feature: human-associated habitat; material: faeces | place: Denmark | collected 2008/2010 | reverse complement strand
GCGCTTTGCGCTGGCGGTTAAAGCCCCCCTGCGGCGCCTGCCGCACCTCGCTCGCCGTATCGGCACTTAGAATTGTGCGGTATTGCCTAAAAACAAAAACGCAGCACACGCTCTCCCCAAATCCCGTGTGCTGCGAAAAAACATATTCTATTTACTGCCGCACCGTGCTTAGATGGGTGGCCACCCACTTGATCAGCATATCCAGCGCCACCATGTTGCGGCCGCCTTCGGGCACGATCAAATCGGCTTTGCGTTTGCTGGGCTCCACAAACTGCTCGTGCATCGGCTTAACGGTGGTCAGGTACTGGTTCACCACGCTGTCCAGCGTGCGGCCGCGCTCCTTAACATCGCGTACAATGCGGCGCAGAATGCGCACATCGGCATCGGTATCCACAAACACTTTCATATCCATCATATCGCACAGCTCCTGGCTGGCAAAAATCAGGATGCCTTCCACGATGATGACCGGGGCCGGGTGTACCGTAATGGTCTTATCGCTGCGGTTGTGGATCGTGTAATCATATACCGGAACCTTCACACTTTCGCCGCGGCGCAAAGCCTGCAGGTGCTGCACCAGCAGCTCGGTATCAAAGGAATCCGGGTGGTCATAGTTCAGCTTGCAGCGCTCTTCATACGGCAGTTCGTCATGCCGCTTATAGTAGCTGTCGTGGTTGATCACGCTCACTTCATCCGCGCCAAAATGGTCCCGCAGGCGCTCCGTCAGGGTGGTTTTGCCGCTTCCGGTGCCGCCGGCAATGCCAATGATTATGCTTTTCATGCTTTCCTGCCTCGTTGTTCTTTATACTTCAAAACTGATTTCACGCCCGTGCGGATGGTAAGCACGGTACTTGACCCCCGCCATGTTGAACAGCCGCCGCGAAGCAATGCTGGCGTTGGTATCATGGTATTTATCCGAAAGATAGATGATTTCCCGGATGCCGCTCTGAATGATGGCCTTGGCGCACTCGTTGCAGGGGAACAGCGTCACATACACCCGCGAACCGCGCAGATCGCTGTGGGCACTGTTCAAAATGGCGTTCAGCTCCGCATGGCAGACGTACATGTATTTGGTTTCCAGCTCGTCACCTTCGCGGTCCCAGGGCATATCGTCATCATTGCAGCCGATGGGCATGCCGTTGTAGCCAAGGGAAAGGATCTTGTTTTCCGGGCTGACAATGCAGGCCCCTACCTGGCTGGAATCATCCTTGGAGCGCATGGCGGACAAAATAGCAATGCCCATAAAGTATTCGTCCCAGCTGATGTAATCCTTGCGTTTCATGCTGTATACACAACCTTCCGGCAGGCATGGATCCCATGCCCTTATTTTTTGCTTCTATTATACCGTTGCGCGGGCTGTGGTGCAACCCCTAATCCGCATGGTTGTGCTGTGCGTGCAGGTATTTGCAGCGGGTGGCTTCGCCGCCGCGCAGGTGGCGCTGGGCTTTGTTATACAGCAGCACGGCGCGTACCTCCTGCCAAAGGCCGGGGGCCAGGTGCTGCAGGCGGCACTGGTCCTTCCACACGGTACTTTTGCTCACGCCGAACACCTGCGCTGCCGCCCGCACGGTAGCGCCGCTTTGCACCAGATACCGCCCAATCTGCACGGCGCGCTCTTCGGGGTCACCTTTCATAGAACATGCCCTCCCAACCGTTTTTTCAACGGTATGCGGCGCGCCGTCGGTTTATGCGGGCAGTGCTGGCGGGCCGGGCGCCGGCATGGTACAATACGTTCAGAACAAATATTTTTTTCAAATGCTGAAACACTTTGCCCTCCCGGTTCGTTATCCCAGTGTAAGGCCTTGCAAAAACAAACACAGGAGAATGCCCCCATGTGCAGCATCAAAATTATTATCGTGGATAAAAACTGGAGATAAAACCGGGCCGCGCCCCACGGCCTGACCCAAAGGAGAACCCATGCTGGAAGAACTGTTTTGCGCCCACCGTGCGGAGCTGACCGCCTATTGCCGCGGGCTGTGCCGCAGTGATGCGGCCGCGCAGGATATGGTGCAGGAAGTGTTCCTGCGCGCATGGCAGAATATTGGTACATTGCAGGACCTTGGCCCCAGCCAGCGCCGGGCCTGGCTGTACCGCACGGCGCGCAACTTGTTTGTGGATGCCATGCGCCGTACCGCGCGGGAAGCCGCCGCCCTGCCGGAGCTGGAGCCAGAACCGGAAACGCCGGATCCGGATTTTGCCGAAGCGGAAGCCCGCCGCCTGTTGGAATTGCTGACCCCGGCGGAGCAGGAGCTATTCCGCAAGCGCTACCTGGAAGGCTACACCGCAGCGGAACTGGGAAAAATGTACGGTTTGCCGCCTGCCACCGTGCGCACCCGGCTGGCCAAAGCCCGCCGATACTTAAGCCAATTATTGATGGAGGAATAAACGATGCCGAATAAACTACTGATTAAAGCAAACTTTTGCGACCTGCGTAACGTGAAAGAAGAAACCCTTGCCGCCTATGATGTCATTGAAGTGCGGGCCAATGTGGTGGTGCTGAACGACCGCGCAAAAGAGCTGATTGCTCGTTATCCCGTTACCTTAAAATGTGACCTGGCAACGGACAACCCGAATATTGCCCTGCGCAGTGTGAACGGCGTGGCGGAGGTCACCCCCTGCGATGTACCCGAAGCAGACACAGTGCTGACGGTGAACGGCGAACTGAAAATTGCTTCCGGCTCGGCCGAAGTGCTGGCGCGGTATCTGCAGATTACGGTAAACGGGCAGGTATACTGCCCGCGCAGCCTGAGCGGAAAGCTGGGCAATGTGGCAGTGAACGGGCAGATCATCACCTGGCCGGACGGTGCAGTGCAACTGAAAAACACCGCCGTGCTGGACAGCACTTTTGCCCTGCGGGCCAAACCGGCCCTGTACTGGGCGGCCCGCTGTGTTGTGATGCTGGACCCCGCGCTGGATGTCGCTGCCCTGGCAAAGCAGGGGGTGCGGTTCGATACGCCCAGGGCAATTTTGGCCCAAAGCCTTGCCACACAGGCCGCCCCGCTGTTTGAGGATGATACCGACCTGGAAATTGTGCCGGACGGAACAGCCTACCTCAAGGATGATGCCGAACTGACCGCCGCGCTGATCCGCCGCAAGGGCAACAAACTGTATGTGGATGGCAGGCTGACCCTGACGGCGGAAAGCGCCGCCCTGCTGCCCCAGCTGGAATACTGCAAAGTGACCGGCACCGCCCTGGTGCCCGCCGCACAGGAGAAAGCATTTTCCGCCAGCTGTGTGCAGGCAGAGAAAGTTCAGACAGTGCGTGGCAGACTGTTGCAGGGCCAGGGCAGGGTACAGGTGGACTATTGGATGCTGGAGGCCCCGGACGGCCTTTGCGTAAAAGGGTGCGGCATGGTGGCGCTGACCCCGGAACTGGAACCGGAGCTGATTGCCGCAAAGCTGATGCTGTTGGAATGCGGCATGGTACAGTGCACCGCCGCACAAAAAGGTGCTGTGCAGCTGGTAGCCAAAGATGTGGGCTTTATCTCCGACGACAGCGGCAAGCCCACTGAGGACACGGATACTCACATGGTAAGGGCAGACCGATATGTGATGTGAGGGGACGGAACAATGAATAATGAATAGAGAATAATGCTTGTGTGACGCCCACCGCGTCACATTTGAATCAGGCCAGTCACTCCGGCAAAAAGTGTTCCGGCCAGAGCAACCCGCCTACCGCCTATTTTATTTGTGCCGCCCGCAGCGGCGCACTGACATGATTCTTTATTCTCTATTCCCTACTGTTTATCACGGGTAAGCACTTTTTTATACGCAAGTAATAACTTTGTTATATCCGGGGGTTTTCAGAACCGGGAAGATGCGGTATACTGGGCACAGAATACAAAACACGCGTGCTTAAAAATCCAAAGCCGCGCCAACAAAAAGGAGAATGCCTTATGAACCAGCATTATCTTCAGCTGTATGCCGATTTTATCGTCAAAGTCGGTGTCAATGTTCAGCCGCGCCAGAATTTTATCATCCGCTGCCCGGTCACCATGCCGGAGTTCGGCCATGCCTGCGTCAAAGCCGGGTATGAAGCCGGTGCTAAAAACTGCATCGTGCGTTGGGAGGATGACAAACTCAGCCGCCTGCATTATGAGTATGCCAAAGAGGAAGACCTGGCTGCCATGAAGCCCTATGAGCTGCGCAGCTACCTGGACTATGCCGAGGACCCGGATGGCTGCTGCACCCTGGCAATCCACGCCGCTGACCCCGAAGCACTGGCCGGGCTGGATGCCGCCAAGATCAACCGCGTCAACCTGGCCCGCCGCAAATTCCTGAAACCCTGGCAGGAATACACGATGAACGACCGTGTACAGTGGTGTGTGGCCGCTGTTCCGGCACCGTCCTGGGCCGCAAAAGTGTTCCCCGGCATCCCGGTGGAGGAAGCGATGGAAAAGCTGTGGGCACTCATCTTTGATGTCTGCCGCGTTTCCACCGGCGACCCTGTCAGCGCCTGGAAAGCCCATGTGGCCGAAGGCCGCCGCCACCGCGACCAGCTGAACGCCTGGAACCTGGACCACATCCACATGACCAGCTCCAACGGCACCGACCTGACCGTTGGTCTGGCAGATGATGCCACCTGGGAGGGCGCTTCCAGCAAGGCGGAAAACGGCACCGACTTTATCGCCAATGTGCCCACCGAGGAAGTGTTCTGCGCACCCCACCGTGAGCGGGTAAACGGCATTGTGTACGGCACCAAGCCCTATGTGTACAACGGCCAGCTGATTGAGGGCTGGCATGTGACCTTCAAGGACGGCAAAGTTGTTGAGCATGGCGCGGAGAAGAACGCCAGCCTGCTGGCTGAGCTGCTTTCCACCGACGAGAATGCCTGCCGCATTGGCGAAATCGCCCTGGTTCCGGCATCCAGCCCCATCAACCAGAGCGGCGTGCTGTTCTATAACACCTTGTTTGATGAAAATGCCGCCTGCCATATTGCTTTTGGCGCGGGCTATCCCACCAACATCAAGGGCGGCAGCAAGATGAACCGCACCGAGCTGCTGGCCAAGGGCCTGAACGATTCCGCTATCCATGAGGATGTCATGATCGGCGCGCCGGATACCAACGTCATCGGCACCACCAAGAACGGCAAAGAAGTGACGATCTTCACCAACGGTGAATGGGCATTCTGATACGGCAAAACAGATGCTACAGCCATAACATAAAATTATAACAGCAAAGCGCCGCCGCCCCACGCAGCAAGGTAGGGCGGCGGCGCTGTTTGTTTTGTGTTTTGTATAGAGAAAAAACAAAGAAAATCTTGCCGGTTTAGCAGGTTTAAGCTGATTCACCCGATGCAGCAAATCCGCTTTTGCAGATCGCTTCAAGCTCCTGCAAGGGAATCTGTTCCTCCTGGTACTGGAACAGCAGTACCCGCAGCACTTTATTGCCGTCCACCAGCGTGCGGCAGTAGATGAAACCGTTGGCAGCATCGGCGGCGGTTTCGGGAAAGTTGTGCAGCCCGTTGGCTTTGCCTTCACGGTACATCGTCTGGGCCAGCTGCGGGGTGATACATTCGTAATACTCTACATATAATGCACCACGCAGCCCATTCGCGCCGGCCTGGCCGTGGGCTTCATATTTGATAAAGGTCGGGGCCAGCGGCAACCGCTGCACCAGCACAAAACTGGCCGCGGGGGCGGCGTCGGCATCCAGCGCGGTGGGCTGCCCGGCGTAATCGTCCAGGGTGGCAAACGGCAGGGGAGCGGTGTAATCTTCCAGCGGAATGCTGCCGTGCCGGCTCTTTTCCATGGCAGAACCGGCAAAGGTCCACACAATGGTCAGCACAAACAGCAGCGCCGCCAGCACCCGCCCAACCAGATACCGCCCGGCACCCTTACGCCAGTTTTTGTGACGCTCCGGCTCCGCACCGTGCGTTAACCGGGCAGAAAACCGGTACAGCAGCACGGTGTTATGTACCACGCTGACCAGCGCGGCGGCCAATAGCCCCAGATAGCAGAAGCTCAGCCAGCCCAGCTCCACAAAGTCGATCACCGGCGTGTGCCAGACGCCCATAGCGTACCGCACCCAGAACGTTACCAGCCAGTAAGCCAGCAGCCCGGCGGGGGCGAATACCTGCCGCTTGGCATAGCGCAGGCTGAGCGCCTGTACCTGCGGGTCGGTGTTCAGCTCCGGCGCATCACTATCCTCGCAGGCGTACAGGAAAAAGTCTCCCACGGCGGTAACATAATACCAGCCGCATTCCTGCGCCAGGGCGCGTTCCTCGCCATCCGGGGTGCCGGGGGCAGAATCTAAAAATGTTTCCGGCGCAGGCTTGGCGTTCAGCCGGTAGCGCACGGCTTTGGGCTGACTGCAGCGGAAGCGGGCAAAGTTCTGGCCGATTGTTACAGGCACAAGCCCCTGTGCGGCCATATCGCCCAGCCAGCTTTCCAGCCCCTCAATGTCAGACAGTGGGCAGGGGATGGGCTGCCAAAGGGGGTTGCAGCGTGCTTTGGTCATGGTCGTCAAGCTCCTTTCCCGGCAGGGCAGCGGGGGCAAAAGCGCCCTGCGCCGCCGCGGCCGCGTTTTGCAGGCAGAGCTGCAGCCGGGTACACTCGGCTGTATAGGCGGCTCTGCCTGCGGGGGTGATCTGATAATACCGCTTACAGCCCAGAACGGACGTTTCGGCAATCAGGCCTTCTTTTTCAAACTTGCCCAGCAGGGTATACAGCGTTGCCGGGCCAATCTTGACCCGCCCGGCGGTGATCTCTGCGGCAAATGCGGTGATCTCAGTGCCGCAGCGCTCACCCTGGGTCAAGGCCATCAACAGGTAAAACATAGATTCCGTCAGGCTCTCCAGCGCCTGTTTCGGCATGGGGCAGCACCTCCTTTGGTAACAAACCGTAATATCGTAACACGATATCTTATAACGATATTATACCGGAAGCACGCTGCGCCGTCAAGAGCCGGGCGCATAAAAGGCGGCCAAAAGGGATATTTTGGTTACAATTTCGCGCAAAATGAGCCAAACCCCTTGCATTTTTTGCCGCGGTATGCTATATTCTTATTGTTCGATGATGATTTTATGGAAAGTGGGCTGTCAAAGGTCCGCTTTCTTTTTATGATAGGGAGATTTTTTATGGCCAAAGGCAAAAACCATCAGCCCGGCGGTGCCGCAGCCGTTGTGGAAGCACTTGTCCGCCCCACGGTCGAAGGTTTCGGCCTGCGCCTGTGGGATGTCCGCTTTGAAAAAGAAGGCCCGGACTGGTTCCTGCGCGTTCTGATCGACCGCGACGAGCCGCTGGACACGGACACCTGCGAGGCGGTTTCCCGCGCCATCGACCCGATTCTGGACGAGGCTGACCCCATTGACCAGAGCTACTACCTTGAAGTCGGCAGCCCCGGCCTGGGCCGCCGCCTGACCCGCCCCGAACACTATGAACAGCTGAAAGGCCAGAAATGCGCTGCCCACCTGATCCGCCCGGACGAACAGGGCCGCCGCGATGCGGAGGGCATTCTGGAAGGGCTTTCCGCTGACGGCATGGTGACGCTGAAAAGCGATGACGGGGATTATACCTTCCCGGTAAAAGCCGCAGGGTATGTAAAACTGTGTGACGATGAAGATTTGTTTTGAGCGATATTGAACGGAGGACTAACATGGCAACGAATAACAACGAATTTTTTGACGCACTGGCCGCACTGGAAAAGGAACGCGGACTGCCGGCAGACTACCTGATCGATAAGATCAAGGCCGCCATTGTCATTGCTGTCAAAAAGGACTATGAGGTCGAGGACGATAACGTCGTTGTGGATATCGACCCCAACATCGGCGCATTTCGCGCAAGCCTTTTGCAGGACATTGTGGAGGAAGTTGAGAACCCCCACACCCAGGTCAGCCTGGAAGATGCCCAGAAGATCCGCAAGACCTATAAAGTGGGCCAGCGCCTTGTTACCCCCCTCAAGACCAAAGAGTTTGGCCGCATTGCCGCCCAGACCGCAAAGCATGTGATCCGCCAGGGCCTGCGCGAAGGCGAGCGCAGCCTGCAGTGCAGCGAGATGCAGTCCCGTGCACACGAGATCATCACCGGCACCGTTACCGCTGTGGATGCAGAGCGCGGCAACATCGTGCTGGATCTCGGCAAGGGCGGCAGCGCTGTTCTGCCCAAAAACGAGCAGGTGCCCGGCGAACACTTTACCGAAGGCCAGATGGTCCAGGTTTATGTGGTCGATGTTCTGGCAACCGAGCGCGGCCCCCGCGTGACCATCAGCCGCACCCATCCCGGCCTGGTCAAGCGCATGTTTGAGCTGGAAGTGCCCGAAATCTATGACGGCACCGTTGAGATCAAGGCCATTGCCCGTGAGGCTGGTGCCCGCACCAAGATGGCTGTGTGGAGCAAGAACCCCGATGTTGACCCCGTCGGTGCCTGCATCGGCGCCCATGGCTCCCGCGTGGAAAAGATCGTGGAAGAGCTGGGCGGCGAAAAGATCGATATCATCCGCTGGAGCGAGGACATCAACGAGTTCATCTCCGCAGCTCTGTCCCCGGCAAAGGTTGTCAAGGTGGAGCTGCTGCCCGGCGAAACCAAGAGCTGCCGCGTGACCGTGCCTGACCACCAGCTGAGCCTTGCCATTGGCAACAAGGGCCAGAATGTGCGCCTGTGCGCCCACCTGACCGGCTATAATATTGACATCCGCCCGGAATCCGGCTACTATGGCGAGGAGGACGAAACCCCGGCTGAACAGCCGGCCGAAGCCCCCGCCGCCGAGACCGCCCCGGAAACCGGCAAGGAATAATGAGCACACGCCGTGCAATGCGGCGCTGAGACTGAAAAGAGGTCAGCCATTTGCAACAAAAACCGCAAAAAAAGGTGCCGGTGCGCCGGTGCGTTGGGTGCAACACCCAAAAACCGAAAAAAGAACTGGTGCGCATTGTGCGCAGCCCCGAAGGTGAAGTCAGCGTGGATCTGACCGGCAAGCGCTCCGGCCGCGGCGCATACCTGTGCCCGTCGGCAGCGTGCCTGGCCAAAGCACGCAAGGCCAAGCGGCTGGAACATGCCTTTGGTGTGCCGGTGCCGGATGAGGTGTTTGAGCGCCTGACCGAGGAGATGGCCTGTGCCGAGCAGGCAGTAAAGGAGGCGATGCCCCGTGGCGAATGATAAGGACCCATTGTTGGGTGCATTGGGAATTTGCCGCAAAGCCGGCAAGCTGCTGCACGGCTATGACCGTGTGGAAGAAGCTGTGATGCGGGGCAAGGCATGCCTGGTGCTGCTGGCCTGCGACGCCAGCAAGCGCACCACGCAGCATATGCAGGATACCTGCCGCGGGGTGATCCCCTGCGCGGTGATGCCGCTGAAAGGCGAGGACCTGCGCATGCTTACGCCAAAGCCTGCTGCTGTATTTGCGGTTACGGACGAAAACCTTGCACACCTGTGTGCAGGCTACCTCAAAAAGCAAGTGAAGGAGGATTCAGCCAATGGTTGATTTCAAATACAAAGTTACGGATATTGCAAAAGATTTTGGCATCAGCACCAAAAAGGTTATCGAGACTTTTGCGGAGCTGACCGGCGAGACCCGCAAGACGGGCGCGACCTTTGAAGAAAACGAGGTCAACGCCCTGCTGGAAGCCCTGACCCGCGAAACCGCCGTCAAGGACCTGGGCGAGTATCTGGCATCCGGCAAGGAGCCGCAGCCCGTCAAGCAGGAGACCAAAAAGCCCGAAGCAAAGCCCCAGGCGAAAAAAGAAGCGCCGAAGCCGGAGGCCGCTAAGCCCCAGCCCAAGCAGCCGGAAGCCCCCAAGGCAGAGCCGAAAGCGGAGCAGGCCAAGCCCGCCCAGAATGCGCAGCCCAAGGCAGCACAGCCCAAACCGGCCCAGCAGGAAAAGCGCAATGAAAAGCGCAATGATAACAAGCAGGCCGAAAAGCGCAGCGAAAAGCGCGTGACGATGCAGGAGCTGGCCAGCGAGACCGGCATCAAGGAGCCCGTCGCCACCGAGCAGGTCAAGGTTGACCGCGCCCAGGTGTCTGTGGATACCCGCACCGTGGATGTGAACGTGGATAAGTTCAGCGCCCGCTATGATGACCTGGCCGACAGCCGCAATATGCCCAGCAAGCGCAAGAACGCCCCCACCGGCAAAAAAGAAAAGTTCAACAACCGCAACAACCGCCGCGGCCAGCAGTTTGGCCGCCGCCGTGAAACCGAAGCCGAGCGCCTGCAGCGCATCCAGCTGGAAAAGGCCCGCAACGCCCAGCTCAAGATCTCCATCCCCGATGAGATCACCGTTGGCGAGCTGGCTACCCGCCTGAAGCAGAACGTGGCCAAGGTTGTTGCCAAGTTCATGCAGATGGGCGAAATGCACGCTGCTTCCGATGTGATCGATTTTGATTCCGCCGCCCTGATCGCAGAGGAATTCCACGCAAAGGTGGAGCATGAAGTTCATGTTTCTATCGAAGAGCGCCTGTTCACCCAGGAAGAGGACAGCGCCGATCAGCTGGTCGAACGTCCGCCGGTCGTTGTTGTTATGGGCCACGTTGACCACGGCAAAACTTCCATCCTGGACCGCATCCGTTCCACTAACGTTACCGCAGGCGAAGCCGGCGGCATTACCCAGGCCATCGGCGCTTACCAGGTCAATGTCAACGGCAGCCCCGTTACCTTCCTGGATACGCCGGGCCACGAAGCCTTTACCGCCATGCGTGCCCGCGGCGCGGATATGACCGATATCGCGGTTTTGGTCGTTGCTGCCGATGACGGCATCATGCCCCAGACCATCGAGTCCATCAACCACGCCAAGGCTGCCAACGTCAAGCTGATCGTTGCCATCAACAAGATGGATAAGCCGACCGCTAACCCGGAGCGCGTGAAGGAACAGCTGACCAAGTACGAGATCGTGCCCGAAGACTGGGGCGGCGAAACTGCCTGCATCCCCGTGTCTGCCGCTACTGGCGCAGGCATCCAGGACCTGCTGGAACGCATTGTCCTGGAAGCAGAGGTCATGGAGCTGAAAGCCAACCCCAACCGCCGCGCCAAGGGTGCCGTTGTGGAAGCCCGCCTGGATAAGGGCCAGGGCACCATTGCCACCCTGCTGGTTCAGAACGGCACCCTGCACAAGGGCGACTGTCTGATTGCCGGTACCGCCGTTGGCCGTGTGCGTACCATGCGCAACGATAAGGGCGTTGAGATCGAATCCGCCGGTCCTTCCACCCCTGTGGAGATCACCGGCCTGACTGAAGTGCCCACCGCCGGCGATATCTTCGAGGCTGTTGAGGATGAACGCCTGGCCCGTGAACTGGCTGACAAGCGTACCACCGAAGCCAAGGAAAAGCAGTTTGCTGCTTACACCAAGGTCACCCTGGATAATCTGTTTGACCAGATGGCCCAGAACGATATGAAGGAACTGCCCATTGTTGTCAAGGCTGACGTTCAGGGCAGCGCCGAAGCTGTGAAACAGAGCCTGGAAAAGCTCAGCAACGATGAAGTGCGCGTGCGCGTCATCCATGCCGGTGTTGGTGCGATTTCCAAGTCCGATGTTTCTCTGGCCGATGCTTCCAACGCCATCATCATCGGCTTTAATGTCCGTCCGGACGCTGTTGCCAAGGCCGAAGCCGAGCAGGCCGGTGTTGAAATGCGTATGTACCGCGTCATTTACGATGCCATCAACGATGTCTCCGATGCTATGAAGGGCATGCTGGCTCCCAAGGTGCGCGAAGTCGCCTTGGGCGAAGCACAGGTTCGCCAGGTCTACAAGATTTCCAGCGTTGGCACTGTTTCCGGCTGCCGTGTTACTTCCGGCAAGATCACCCGCGATGCCCAGCTGCGCCTGGTGCGTGACGGCATCGTCATCTGCGAGGATGCCATTGCATCCCTGAAGCGCTTCAAGGATGACGCCAAGGAAGTGGCCGAAGGCTATGAATGCGGCATCACCCTGCAGAAGTTCTCCGACGTCAAAGAGGGTGACGTATTCGAGTGCTTCAAGCTGGAAGAATATCGCGATTGATCCGGCATTGAGCCGTTCCCGCTTGTTTGACAAGCCCCGCAGGGGGCTTTATGAGGTAAAGTTATGCCAAGCAAAAACCATGGCCGTATGGCACAGGATATGAAACGCGAGCTGATCGCCATTATCGGCGAAATGAAGGACCCCCGCGTTTCGGGTGGTCTGTTGACTGTGACCCGGCTTGATGTTACCCCGGACCTGGATGTCGCCAAGGTGTACATCAGTGTAATGGGGCGCGAAGGCGGCGCGGACCCGGTGGTGAAAGCCCTGAACAAAGCTTCGGGCCATATCCGCACCGAAGTCAGCCGCCGTATGCACATCCGCAAAGCCCCGCGCTTTGTGTTTACCAAGGATGACAGCGCTGCTTACGCAGTGCACATTGACCAGCTGCTGCAGGATATTGAAAAAGCACACCCCGCAGCACAGGCAGAACCGGCAGAGCAGGAATAACCTGCCCAGACTGTATCTGAAAAGTCGAAAATGTAGTCTGTTTTTACAAACACAGCCGGATTTTGCGCTAAAAAACACAAAGAATCCCTGCGGCTCTTTGCTTTACATCCTGCTTGTGCTTGCGAAATATCTGTCATTTTCGTTGCTTTCAGATACATCTTAACTGGTGCTGCAGCCAGTCATCGACCAAAACGCGCAGTTGAAATTTACGCTTGCAGCTGCGCCTTCCCAAAGGCCGGAACCAACGGGGGAGAGGGAATAGCCCCCAATCGCGGCCGAGAAAAGAGGAGCCTTATGACCGAATCTGTGGATCGGCAGACAGCCGTGCTGCGTCTGCGCGGCGCGGACGATATCCTGATCCTTTGCCACAAAAACCCCGATGGCGATACCATCGGCTGCGCCGGTGCACTGTATCTTGCGCTCAAGGCGCTGGGCAAAAACGCCGCGATTTTATGCAGCGACCCCATCCCCAAAATGTATGATTATATGGAGCTGCGCTGGTTTGACGGCAGCTTTAACCCTGCATTTGTGGTGGCGGTGGATGTTGCCAGCATCCAGCTTTTTGGCGAAAATAACAATGTACCGCAGTATGCCGCCCATACCAACCTTTGCATTGACCACCATGCCAGCAACAGCGGCTATGCCTATGAAACCCTGCTGGATCCCGGCGCCGCCGCGGCCTGCGAGTTTTTGCTGGATGTGATCGTGGATATGGGCGTGACCATTACGCCGCAGATCGCCAACTGCCTGTATACCGGCATTGCAACCGATACCGGCTGCTTTAAGTTTGCCAGTACCACGCCCCGCACCCATATGGGGGCGGCCCGCGTGATGGAAGCCGGTGCCGATGTGGAAAAACTGAATGCCCGCCTGTTTGAATCCCGCTCCCATGCCCGCATAACTGCGGAACGCATGGCGATGGAAAGCCTGGAATATTATTTCGACGACCTGTGCGCCGTGATCTGCCTGACCTGGGACCAGATCGAATCTTCCGGCGTGGCGGGTGCCGAGCTGGAGGACCTGACCAGCCTGCCGCGCTCCATTGAAGGCGTGGAGGTTGGCCTGACCTACCGCCAGCAGCAGGATGGCAGCTTCCGCATCAGCGTGCGTACATCGGGCAGCATTGATGCCTGCAACATTGCGCGCCGCCTGGGCGGCGGCGGCCATACCCGCGCAGCCGGGTGCGAGATCAGCGGCAACCTGGATAACGCCAAGCATGCCGTGCTGGAGGAAGTCCGCAAGGAGCTGCAGCGCTGCGGCTTGCTGGATCAGGACGCTGGTTGAAGGTCAGCTGCACCACAACGCGCAGCACACGGGGATGCGGCACACGCCTGTAAACCTGCAAGATGGCACCGTCTGCTTGCCGCCGCAAGGCTGGCACCGCAGCTGGGTGCTGCTGCCGAATGCAGCACAATAAACTGAAAAGGAAAACCCCAATGAATACTTGTGCCATTCTCCCAGTTGATAAACCTGCGGGCTGGACCAGCTTTGATGTGCTGGCCAAGCTGCGCGGTGCGCTGGGAACGCGCAGGCTGGGGCACGCGGGCACACTGGATCCTATGGCGACTGGTGTGCTCGCCGTGTTTATCGGCAATGCCACCGCCGCGGCGGACCGCCAGCCTGACCATGATAAAACCTATGAAGCTACCATTCGCCTTGGCCTGCGCACCGATACCGGCGATGTGACCGGCACTGCGCTGGAAACCGCTCCTGTTACGGTGGGCGAAGCAGAGCTGAAAGCCGTTTTGCCGCAGTTTATGGGCCGGCAGATGCAGCTGCCGCCGATGTATTCAGCGGTCAAGATCAACGGCCAGCCGCTGTACAAGGCGGCCCGCAAAGGCCAGACGGTGGAGCGCACCCCGCGCCCCATCATGATTTATGAGATTACCTACCTGGGCAGCCCGGCACCGGGGGATTATACCATCCGAGTCAGCTGCTCCAAGGGCACCTACATCCGCGTTCTGGCGGAGGATATCGGTACAGCTTTGGGCGTGCCCGCCACATTGGCGGCACTGCGCCGCACCCGCGCCGGGGCGTTCAAGATTGAGGAATGCCACACCCTGCCGGAAATCCTGGCCGCTGCCGAAGCAGGTACCCTGCAGCAAAGCGGCTGGCTGCTGCCGGTGGAACACGTGTTTGCCTCGCTGCCTGCCCTGACGGTGGACGATGCAGTGAAAAAGCACCTCTTCAACGGCTGCCCCACCAGCCACTACCGCGCACAGGACGGCAAATACCGCGTGTATGATGCCGCAGGTACCTTTTTGGGGCTTGCCAACGTGACGCAGGGTGTGCTGCAGGTGGAAAAGATCTTCTGCGAGCGGGCGTGAATGCCTGCACCCAAACCGCAACGGGCAGAACCGCTGTCCGCTCAACAACAGGAAGTATGCCAACTACCATGAATATTTTAAATACACTGGCCCCGGTGGGCGCACCCAACGGCAGCGCCGTGGCCTTGGGCTATTTTGACGGTGTTCACCTTGGGCACCGCCGTGTGCTGGGGGCAGCGGTGGAATACGCCGCGGCCCACGGCCTGACCCCCGCGGCTTTTACCTTCAGCCTGCCGGGCGGGCAGTCGCTCAAGGGCGGGCGTATCTTGTCCGCTGGGCAAAAGCATGCCCGCGTTGCCGCTTTGGGCATTACCGCCTATATGGAACCCCCGTTTGAATCCTTCCGCAGCTTAAGCCCGGAAGATTTCGTCAACAAAATTCTGGTGGAATGCTTTGCCGCCAAGGCGGTGTTCTGCGGCGATAACTTTACCTTTGGCGCATATGCCGCCGGGAATGTGGACCGCCTGAAGGAGCTGTGCGCCCCGCTGGGCATCGCCGTGGCCATTGTGGACATGGCACAATACGGCGGGCAGACGGTTTCCTCCACTCGCATCCGTGCCGCGCTGGAGGAAGGCCGCATCGAGGATGCCAACGCCATGCTGGGGGCACCCTACTGCATTGACTGGCCGGTGCGCCACGGCAAGGGCATCGGCACCTCCAAGCTGGGCAAACCCACCATCAACCAGAACTATCCCGCAGACGCTTTGCAGCCCTGCACCGGCGTGTACCTGACCCGCATCTGGCTGGATGGCCGCTGGTGGCCATCCGCAACCGGTATTGGCCGCCGCCCCACCGTGGATGCCGCCAACGCCCCTGTTACCTGCGAAACCTATGTGCCGGGCTACCATGGCGATACCTATGGCCAGACGCCGGTGCTGGAATTCCACCACTACCTGTGCGCTGTGCGCAAGTTTGGTACATTGCAGGAGCTGGCAGACCTGATCGAAACCGCTGCCCAGCAAAGCATTGCCTATTTTGCCGCAAAGGAGGAAGCGTAATGCGCCGTAAGGATCGTGAAGTGGCGGACCTGGAGGGCCAACTTGCCATTTTGGAACAGTGCCCCGTCTGCCGCGTTGCCATCAACGACCCGGCATCCGGCGTGCCGTACCTTGTTCCGCTGAACTTTGGTATGGCCGCCGGGCCGCAAAGCCTGACGCTGTATTTCCACTGTGCCCCCGTTGGCACCAAGCTGGACCTGCTGCGCGCTGACCCCAATGTGAGCTTTGAAGCTGACTGCCCCGGCACCGTAAGCGGCGGGGCAACCTCCTGCACGTATGGCATGAACTACCAGAGCGTCATTGGCCGCGGGACCGTCCGCTTTGTGGAAGGCGGGGAAAAGCTGACCGCCCTGCAGGCGCTGATGCAGCATTACCACTGCCCGGACCTGCCCTTTGAGCCGGAAATGGTGGAACACACCACGGTTTTGGCCCTGGACGTTGCCGCCATGACCGGCAAACGCCGCACATCGTTTTAAGGGCGGGACCCATCATCCGAGGAATTCGGAAGAAATTCGGAGGATACTGATTTGGAACGTAAAAAACTGGCTCCCGGTGTATTTATCACCACATTGGATGCCGAAAAATTTAACCGCTGCCGCATTACCATCCATCTGCGCTACCCGGCATTGCGCCGCAGCGCAACGGATGCCGCTGTGCTGCCGCTGGTGCTGGAACGCGGCTATGCGGGCTGCCCGGATATGACGGAGCTTTCCCGCAAATTGGCACGGCTGTACGGTGCCGACCTTGGCGTGGACCAGAGCAGCGCCGGAATTGACCGCGTGCTGACGGTGGACATCTGCGGCATCAAGGATCGCTTTGCCCTTGACGGTGAGAATCTGACCCGTGAATATGCCGATATCGCCTTTGGTACCATCTTTGAGCCGTACCTGATTGATGGTGTGTTTGACCCGGAGGCTGTGCGCATTGAAAAAGAATCCCTGGCCCGCCGCCTGGATGCCGAGTTCAACAATAAGCGCCTGTACTGTGTGCGCCAGGCCCGCCGCAAATTTTACGGCGATTCCCCGGCAGGCATTGAGCTGGGCGGCTACAAAAGTGACCTGCCCAACGTAACGCCCCAGACTCTGAAAGCCGAGTATGACCGCATCCTTTCGCTGGCATCCATTGATGTGATGGTGCAGGGGGCGGATCCCGCCCTGGTGGAAGAGCTGCTGCTGCAAAAGCTGGCTGGCGCTGCCCGCAGCCCCCAGCGCTTTGCCATGCCGCTGGCCATGCCCATTATTGAAACCCAGCACTTCAGCGAGGAAATCCCCGGCCTGACCCAGGCCAAGCTGTGTATGCTGTTTACCCGCGGCACGCCGGAGGACCTGCCCAGCATTACCGTGATGCGGATGGCAATGAGCGTGTTTGGCGGCTCCACCACCAGCCGCCTGTTCCGCAATGTGCGCGAAAAACAGAGCCTTTGCTATTACTGCGGTTCCAGCGCTCTGCGCGCCACCGGTGTGATGATGGTGGATTCCGGCGTGGAGCCGGGCCGCGAAGCCCAAGCCGAAGCTGCGATTCTGAAAGAACTGAACGACCTGTGCACCGGCCCTATCACCGAACAGGAAATGGACGACTGCCGCCGCAGCCTGCTTTCCAGCCTGGATTCGCTGGGGGATTCCCTCGGAGGACTGGAAAGCTGGTACTATGGCCAGATCCTGCGTGATGAAGCGCTGGCCCCGCCGGAATACGGCAAGGTGCTGACCAACGCCGTTACGGCGGACGAAGTGCGCGAAGTGCTGCAGAGTTACCATTACTCTGTTGGCTACACGCTGACGGCAAAAGGGGAGGGGGAAAACGCATGATGGAACACGCAGAACACAGCCCGGCTGCCATCCGGGAAAAAGCCGCGGGGGCGGTCAACTGCCAGAGCGTGACCCTGCCCAGCGGCTTGACGGTTTTGTGCCGCACTATGCCGGGCTACAGCTCGGTACACGCCATGTACGCCACCAACTTTGGCTCCGTTGTGCGGGAATTTACCCTTAACGGCAAACGGATCCAGCTGCCCGCCGGTACCGCGCACTTTCTGGAACACAAAATGTTTGAATCCGAGCAGGGTGATGCGTTCGACCTGTATGCCAAAACTGGCGCTGCGGCAAACGCTTTTACCAGCTATGACCGCACCTGCTATATTTTTACCGCAACCGGCATGACGGATGAAAACCTGGATATTCTGCTCAACATGGTCGGTCATCCCTGGTTTACCAAGGAAACCATCGCCAAGGAGCAGGGCATCATCGGGCAGGAAATCAAAATGTATGACGACAGCCCGGATTGGCGGCTGCTGACCGCACTGTTCCGCTGCCTGTATCAAAGCCATCCCATCCGGGACGATATCGCCGGCACCACCCAGAGCATTGCCGAGCTGACGCCCGAACTGCTGTACGCCTGCACCGATGCGTTCTACCGCCCCGGCAACATGGTGCTTTCCGTTGCGGGCAACATCACGCTGGATCAGGCTGTGGAAGCCTGCCGCCGCAACGGTGTGTATGATGCAGTGGAACCCCCGCAGGTGGAAACCATCTTCCCGCAGGAAGCCGATACGGTGCAGCACAAAGAAACCACCTTTACCATGCCGGTCAACAAGCCCTGCTTTGCCCTTGGCTACAAGGAAGCCGCCATCAACCGCGGCGATACCCGCATGGAGGTCATCGCAGACCTGCTGCCGGACCTGATCTGCGGCGGGCTGACGAATCTGTACCGCAAGCTGTATGATGAATCGCTGGTCAACCCGGAGTTCAGCGGCGATTATCTTTCCACCGAGGGAGCCTGCATCATCGCTTTTACCGGTGAAAGTGAGACCCCGCGTGAGGTTGCCCAGATGGTGCGGGATGAAATTGCCCGCCTGCGCCAAAACGGCGTAGACCCGGAGCTGTTTACCCTGGTCAAAAACCAGATGTACGGCGAAATGCTGGCTGATGTGGAGAACGTGGACGATGCCGCCGAGGAGATGGGCATGGCCTTCCTGAAAGGCCGCACCCTGGCAGATGAAATTGAAGCGCTGGCCACTTTGACCGTTGACGATGTGAACAAGGCACTGCAAACCATGCTGCTGGAAGAAAACAGCGCCTATATCCAGATCGACCCGAAGGAATGAGGTGTAATGGCAGATGTCTTTTGATGTTCAGTTTCCCGGCCTTGGGCTGGAATTTACCATCAACCGCGTTGCGCTCAGCATTGGCGGTTTCAACATTTACTGGTACGGTGTGATCATCGCCGCGGGCATGGTGCTTGCCATGCTGTTTGCTTTCCGCAATGCGGATGATTTCGGCATCAACTCCGACCGCCTGATCGATGTGATCCTGGTGGGCGCGGTCATGGCAATCGTCTGCGCGCGCATTTATTATATTGTGTTTGCGCCGTTCAAGTATGAAAGCATCTGGCAGATGATTGATATCCGCCAGGGCGGTATTGCCATTTACGGTGCGGTCATCGGCGCATTTGTGTTTGGCGGCCTGATGGCCAAGATCCGCCGCATTCCCATCCTGCCGCTCTTTGATCTGGTTGGGATATGCTTCCTGATTGGTCAGGGCGTGGGCCGCTGGGGCAACTTTGTCAACCAGGAAGCTTTCGGCAGCAACACCACGCTGCCCTGGGGCATGTACAGCGAGGGTACCTATAACTACCTGCTCAGCGTACAGGCCACCCTGGCCGCTGAGGGCGTTACTGTGGACCCCACCCAGCCGGTACACCCGACCTTCCTGTACGAGAGCATCTGGTGCCTGGTGGGGGTTGTGCTGCTGGCAAGCCATATCAAAAAGCGCCGCTTTAACGGCGAACTGTTTCTGCTCTACATCATCTGGTACGGCCTGGGCCGCTACTGGATCGAGGGTCTGCGCACCGATGCGCTGATGGTCACTTCCACCCTGCGCACCAGCCAGCTGGTGGCACTGGTGTCTGTGGCCACGGCGGTGGTGCTGCTGGTGGCCGGGTTGCAGCGATTTAAGGGCGCGCAGCTGATGGTGCCGCTGCAGGTGAGCAACCTGAAAAAACTGGATGCCGCCGGAACTTATTTTGTGGTGGATGAACTGCCCGCAAGTGCATCCCATCACGAATTTGTTCAGGCCACTGCCGCCATGAACCGCCGCCTGGAGGAATTTGACCTTGACGAAGCGGAAAAAGTGGAAGATAATAATGACAATGGTGAAGCGATAGAAGAGGGGAATGTGGTAGCCGAACCCCAGCAGCCCGCCGAAGCGCCGGAAGCCCCGGCCCCGGAGGACGAAGCAGGGGAGTAACGTTTAGGTGCATCCTGCACCTGAAAACCACAGGAGGGAATGCAAAGATGAGTGCACAGATCATTGACGGAAAGGTCCTTGCGGCCGCAACCAAAGCCGAAGCTGCCGCCGAAGCAGCGGCCCTGAAAGCCAAGGGGATTGAGCCCTGCCTGGCTGTGATTCTGGTGGGCGAAAACCCCGCCAGCCAGGTGTATGTGCGCGGCAAGGTAAAGGACTGCGGCGAATGCGGCATCAAGAGCTTGGAACTGCGCATGCCGGAAACCACCACCCAGGCAGAACTGCTGGCCAAAATTGCAGAGCTGGCAGCCGACAAAACCGTAAACGGCATTCTGGTTCAGCTGCCGCTGCCCAAGCAGATTGATGAGCGCGCCGTGATTGACGCCATCCCGCCGGAAAAGGACGTGGACGGTTTTTCCCCTGTCAACGTGGGCCGTATGCAGACCGGCCAGCCCTGCTTTTTGCCCTGCACCCCGGCGGGCTGCATCCGCATGATCGAATCTACCGGCACCAAAATTGACGGCAAAAACGCCGTGGTCATCGGCCGTTCCAACATTGTGGGCAAGCCCGCAGCCCTGTTGCTGCTGGCTAAAAATGCAACCGTTACGGTCTGCCATTCCCACACGGCCAACCTGAAAGAAATCTGCGCCAACGCGGATATTCTGGTTGCAGCCGTTGGCCGCGCTGGTTTTGTGACCGGCGATATGGTCAAGCCCGGCGCCGTGGTGATCGATGTTGGCATCAACCGCGGTGCGGACGGCAAGCTGCACGGCGATGTGAACTTTGAGGAAGCAAGCGCCGTGGCAGGTTACATCACCCCGGTGCCCGGCGGCGTTGGCCCTATGACCCGTGCCATGCTGATGAAGAACACCACCCAGGCTGCCGCCATGCAAAATGGCGTTGCTATTTGAAATTATTTCAAAAAGTATCTTGACGGAACCGGGCGCATGTGGTATGATAATTAGGCCGCATGGCATGGGCTCTGCAAGTGTGTGCATTTGCACGCCGCCCCGCATCCAGCGAGACTTATTGAAAGAGGTTATCACATGTACGCAGTTATTCTGACCGGTGGCAAGCAGTACAGCGTCAAAGTTGGCGACAGCATTTTTGTTGAGAAGCTGAACGCTGAGGCTGACAGCGAAGTCACCTTCGAAAAAGTCCTGGCCGTTGGCGAGGAGGGCGCTGTTAAGGTTGGCGCTCCCGTTGTTGAAGGCGCTACCGTTGTCGGCAAGGTCATCAAGAACGGCAAGGGCAAGAAGCTCAACATCATCACCTATCGTCCCAAGAAGGGCAGCATGGTTCGCAAGGGCCATCGTCAGCCCTACACCAAGGTGGAAATCACCGCGATCAACGGCTAAGGAGGTTAAGCACAATGGCACATAAGAAAGGCGTAGGTTCTACCAAGAACGGCCGTGATTCCGAGTCCAAGCGCCTCGGCGTTAAGCGCGGCGACGGTCAGTTTGTTCTGGCCGGCAACATTCTGGTCCGTCAGCGCGGCACCCACATCCATCCGGGTGAGGGCGTCGGCATCGGCAGCGATGACACCCTGTACGCTCTGGTTGATGGCCGCGTTCATTTCGAGCGCGTTGGCCGTGACCGCAAGCGCTGCACTGTCAAGCAGTAAGTAACCTTTTAAGGGCGGGCCGTGCGGCTCGCTCTTTTCTTTTGCCCAAAGGCGAGAACAGGCGGGGAAACGTGGCAAAAGAGTAGCAAGGTAGAGGGACGATTGCAAAACCCCGGCAAGTTCTGTAGGGGACGATGCTCGGTACATTACCCTATTTGCTCGCCTCAATCTTTTGCCGCCTATCCCGCCCTGCGGGCCGATGACGAGCATCGGCCCCTACAAATGGATTGCGGCGCTTTGTGCTATGGATTCATGGCAGCGGAACCACCCCTCAATGGGAGCTAATAGAACTTTGAAAATTGCACTTGGCTCCCCTTTGAGGGGCGCTGGCCGCAAAGCGGCCTGAGGGGTGGTTTTAAAATATTCCCGCTATTCTGCGTACACACTATTATAAACCAATCCCGTGCCGCCATTGGCGGTACACCATCATTTTTCATTATTCTCGATTCTTTGTATTTGCAACACCCCCTAAAGGAGGTAACACATGCCCAGTACCAGTAATTTTATTGATGTCGCAACCATCTGGCTGCACGCCGGCAAGGGCGGCGATGGCGCGGTCAGCTTCCACCGCGAAAAGTTCGTCGCGGCTGGCGGCCCGGACGGCGGCGATGGCGGCCGCGGCGGCAATATCGTGTTCCAGGCGGACCCAAACCTGTCCACCTTGATGGACTTCCGCTATAAGCGCAAGTATACCGCCCCCGATGGCGAAAATGGCCGCGGCGCCCGCCAGAAAGGCAAGGATGCCGATGACCTGGTCATCCGCGTGCCCCGCGGCACCGTGCTGAAAGAAGCCGAGACCGGCCTGGTCGTGGCGGATCTTTCCGGCGATGCCCCGGTTGTTGTGGCCAAGGGCGGCCGCGGCGGTTGGGGGAAAGCCCGCTTTGCCACCCCCACCCGTCAGATCCCACGCTTTGCCAAGCCCGGTCTGCCCGGTGAGGATATGCACCTGACTCTGGAATTGAAAGTGATCGCGGATGTTGGCCTGATCGGCTTCCCCAATGTTGGCAAGTCCACCCTGATCAGCACCATCAGCGCCGCACGCCCCAAAATTGCAAACTATCACTTTACCACGCTGACCCCTGTTTTGGGCGTTGTGCGCGTTGGCCCGGAACAGAGCTTTGTCTGCGCCGATATCCCCGGCCTGATCGAAGGTGCTGCCGATGGCGTTGGTCTGGGCCATGACTTCCTGCGCCATGTGGAGCGCTGCCGCCTGCTGCTGCATGTGGTGGATGTTTCCGGCTGCGAGGGCCGCGACCCCAAGGAGGACTTTGAGCAGATCAACCACGAGCTGGAGGGCTTCTCCGCAGAGCTGGCTACCCGCCCGCAGATTGTTCTGGGAAACAAGTGTGATATCGCAACCCCCGAACAGGTAGAAGAATTCAAGCAGTTTGTGGAAGCCAAGGGGCTGACCTTTGTGCCCATCTCCGCCGCAACCCGCCAGGGGGTGGATGCCCTGCCCGCCCTGGTGTACAGCCGCCTGAAAGAGCTGCCGCCGGTCAAGGTGTTTGAGGCAGAGTACGTTAAACCCAGCTTGGTCGATGCCCCCACCCGTCCCTTTACCGTGGAGCGCACCGGTGCCCACGAGTTTACCGTGGATGCCCCCTGGCTGGAGCGTATTCTGGCCGGTACCAACGTGGAGGACTATGAAAGCCTGCAGTATTTCCAGACCCAGCTGGGCGATTCCGGCATTCTGGATGAGCTGGTCCGCCAGAATGTGGAAGAGGACGATACCATTAAGATCGGCGAATACGAGTTCGATTACGTTTATTGAGGCACGCCATGTTATTTGAAGCACACCCGGAAATTGATATCCACGAAATGTCGCCGCTGGCCTTGGCTTTTGCGGGGGATGCCGTGCTGGAACTGCTGGTCCGCCAGCGTCTGGTGGAAACATCCCGCCTGCAGCCGGGTCGGCTGCACAGTGTGGCAACGCATTATGTATCTGCCCACGCGCAGAACCAGGAGCTTGCCCTTATTGAGCCGATGCTGACCGAGGAAGAGCAGAACATTTTGCGCCGCGGCAAAAATGCCAGCAAAGCCAGCGTGGCCAAGCATGCCACCGCGCAGGAATACCGCGCCTCCACAGGCTTTGAGTGCCTGCTGGGCTGGCTGCACCTGATGGGCCGGGATGACCGGATCGAAGAACTGTTTGAAACGATCTGGAAAAATTATACCCCGGAACAATAAGTGCCTGTGCGCAGAAACACAAGCTGCAACAAAGCCGGTGCCCAGCAAACGGCACCGGCTTTTTGCGTGGCGGCACAATAAAATAGGCAGTGCTGTTGATATAGCACTGCCTTAGACTGCCAAATAGCGCTCCGTAGGGGTAAACACTGTTCGCCCGCGGCCGCTTGCCCTGTGCATAACCTTAAAAATGCGTTTTGAAGCCAAATTCTTCAATATGCAGCTGGCTTTTCAGGGCAAAGCATCACTTCTTTTTGCTGCCGTCGTCCTTGCCCTTGGTGCCGCAGCCACAGCCGCAGCCACACCCGCAGTTATTCCCACAGCCGCTGTTCGAACCACAGCCGCAGCAGAAGATGATGATCAGGATCAGAATGATCCACAGGCAGCTGTTACCACCCCAACCGTTGTTACAACACATAGACAATTACCTCCTGTCAGAGATGGAGACCGTCTTGCGATCTCAGTCCATCTTATGCCGCAGGTGCCTGGATGTGCGCCCAGGTTGGGAGCGTTTTTTTATTTTCTCACTTGGCATCTTCCGGCGGTTTCCCGCCCCGAATGGTAAGCGTCGGCTTACAACATAGGTCCTCAATGTCCGACATGGTTGCCGCAGGGAGTTTCAGCGCACCGCCGCACTGGGCGCAGAACAGCTCCACCGAACTGTAATTGATCTTCAGCTTCCACTCCCTGCATCCGCAGGTACAGGAGATGCCGCCCCGCCGGCCAATGTCCCGCAGTTCTCCCAGGATTTCCTCCATCACCAGGTCGTTGAGAAAGGTTCCCTGGGCGCCCGCCTCTGACTCCAGCACATCCACCGTCTCCTCCAGCCGCCGCATGGCGGCAAAGACCGACGCCTCTTCCCCCACATAGCAGCAGTCCAGCCCGGAATTGGCGCAGGAAAAGGCCAGCGTCTTCTCCTGGAGGAACGCCGCTGTGGAGCAGGACACGGTATGCTCCTGCTCACAAAACAGGCAGGGCACCGTCAAGCGGACCTGGTCCCCCATCAGGGAGACGGTAAGGGCGGATTTCCCGCAGGGACAGGGCAGCCGGCTGCCGGATGCCGCCAGCTGAAACACCGTCCTCTCCAAGATCACCGGCTGCCGGCAGACTGGACAAAGAAAGGCAATGGATCGTTTTGCGTCTTCTATCATAAAAGCCACCTCCGTGGTGTTTGGTTTTCGCGGACGGGTTCATTATACCATGTCCCTGCGCCAGGGAACAGAGAAAAATCTTGGATTTCCGGTCTTTTTCCTCTGCTTGCTCTTTGGCGGCAAATTCGGTATACTAAGCTGCGAGGTGATTCCCCATGAAGCGACTCATCGCGTCCGATCTCCATGGTTCCGCCCGGTTCTGCCGGCAGCTGTTGGAACGCTATCAGCAGGAAGGCGCCCAGCAGCTTATCCTGCTGGGGGACTTGGTCTATTCCGGGTCCTATGCTCCCCAGTATGAATACGACCCCCACCAGGTCATCCAGCTGCTCCGCCCCCTGGCCCGGGAGATTCTGTGGGTAGAGGGAAACTGTGACCGCGGCGCGGGCGCCCTGGGGCCGGCGTTTCCCATGTACGCCGGTTCCGCCACCGTTTCCTGGGAGGGCCTGTCCGTCTTTTTGACCCATGGCCATCGGTATGGCCCCCACAATCCGCCCCCCATCGGGGCCGCCCAGGTCCTTTTGTCCGGGCACACCCACATTCCCTCCTGGCAGTGGGTGGGAGATCTGTTCTGCGCCAATCCCGGCTCGGTCTCTCTGCCCCGGGGCGGGTCCCCTCACAGCTGCCTGCTCTATGAGGACGGGCTCTTCCGCTGGCTGACCTTGGAGGGAGAAACA
>OGOG01001248.1_pt1 | contig 25633 bp, 26 predicted proteins | sample 1552581 | NCBI WGS metagenome assembly OGOG01 (sample SAMEA2580152, study PRJEB22360) | human gut metagenome | biome: human gut; feature: human-associated habitat; material: faeces | place: Denmark | collected 2008/2010 | reverse complement strand
CGTTTCCTCAAAATAATAATCTTCTTCGCCTTTTAGTTAGTTTTAACTAACTATAAAATAGTATACACAGCTTTTCTCTTTTTGTCAATCCTTTTCCCTGACGAATTTTTTCGACAAATCAACACAGACTACAAGAACAGGAGGTGTATCCAAATGCCATTTCCCGATTTACAAACATTATTACAGGCAAGCAATTCTTCTCGGCAGTTTCTGCTTTCGCTGCCTGTAGATGTGCAATTGCAGCTGCATGAACAGAACGACTGGATTCACACACAAGCAGACTTACGGCGATATGCCGCTTATTATCATATAAATTAAATCGCACAAAAAGGGCGGTGCTCCGGTTGGAACATCGCCCTTTTCATACATCTTGATTTTTATTTCCGGTCTTCCTGCTTCAGCAGTGGTGTCATGCTCTTTGCACAAATTGCCATAGTAGACGCATTGTGTAAAAAGGCGGACGTTGCCGGCGGAAGTACGCTTAACAAGCCCAACAGCAACAAGGTGGAATTAAAGCCCAGAATAAAGCGATAGTTGGAATGAATCCGCTTCATCAGACGTTCGCTCAATTTCCGCAGGGTTGCCAGTTCGGTCAGATTTGCTCCACGCAAAGTAATATCTGCTGCTTCACGGGCAATATCCGAAGCATCGCTCATTGCAACAGAAACATTCGCTGCTGCAAGTGCTGGTGCATCGTTGATACCGTCACCAACCATAATGACCCGTTTGCCCTCTGCTTTCAGTTCTTCGACATAGCGGTGCTTGTCCTCCGGCAGAACCTGTGCATGATACTGCGTAATGCCCAGCATTTCTGCAGTTCGGCTGGCTGCCTGTTCGCTGTCACCCGTCAACATGACAAGGTTGCTGATACCAGCTTCTCGCAGCATGGTAATTGCCTGCTTTGCTTCTGCTCTTGGCGGGTCTGCAATGCAGAGCACTCCTGCCAACTCTGAACCAATTGCCAGATAGACAACGGAGCATGCTCCAGATTTTGCATCAATTTCCGCCTGCTGTTCCGGCGTAATCACAATGCCTTCATCTTCTGCAACAAAATGCTTGCTGCCGATAATCGCACGTTCTCCATGCAGCGTGGTTGCAATGCCATGTGCAACGATATACTGCACTTCTGCGTGTTCTTCTTCGTGATGCAGGTTCTGTTCCGCAGCTCCCTTTACAATGGCTCTTGCAACGCTGTGCGGAAAATGCTCTTCCAGACAAGCTGCTGTTTTCAGCACTTCCGATTCTGTATATGCTCCAAACGGAATGACCTTTTCCAGAACGGGTTCTGCATTCGTCAGCGTACCAGTCTTATCAAAGACAATCGTATCTGCCTCAGCAAACGCTTCGAGATACTTTCCGCCCTTGATGGTAATATCACAGTCTGCTGCTTCCCGAATTGCCGAAATTACAGAAATCGGCGTGGAAAGCTTGATGGCACAAGAATAGTCCACCATTAAAATCGAAACTGCCTTTGTAATATTCCGTGTCAGCAGCAAGGTCAATCCAAAGCCTAAGAAGCTAAACGGGACAATGCTGTCCGCCAGATGTTCCGCACGGCTCTGAACGCCTGCTTTCAGATTTTCGGAATGGTCAATCAATTCAATGATTTTTTGCAGCTTGGTATTTCCGCTAACGGCTTTTACCTGAATGACAATCGTTCCTTCTTCGACAACCGTTCCGGCAAATACCGTTGCTCCAGCGGATTTCATCACGCTCAGCGGTTCGCCTGTCATAGAGGATTCGTTGATATTGGCTTCGCCGTCTACAATCGTACCATCAACCGGAATGATGCTGCCCGTCCGAACACGGATGCAGTCATCTACCTGCAAGTCTGCCATTGGCATCAGCCGCTCTACATCGCCGTCAACAACCCAGACTTGTTCGGTCTTAATCGCTAAACTATCTGTCAAAGCAGCCTTTGTTCTGGCTCTGGTATAATCTTCCAGCAAGGAGGAAACAGACAGCAAGAACATAATTGTTCCAGCAGTCTTATAGTTCTTTTGCAGCAGACAAGCTGCCACAGAAGTACCATCCAGCACTTCTACATTCAGATGACAGTCAAATAAGTTCTTCACTGCCCGTCCGACATACCGCAATCCTCTCAGGAAAACCATTGCGTTTCCGATTGGAGCTGGCAGCAATGCTTTATATAGAACCCGTTTTGCAACCAGTTTTGCCAAATCATTTTTGAAATCAGAATCAATCTGTTCCGTTCCGATTTGATTTTCCAACGGCTGCATGGTGCGAGGATTCATTCTTGCAACCAGACGGATGACATCCAAGCGATGTCCATTCCGGTAATGTACCAGAATACCGCCGTTCTGTGCGTGAACTTCTACCTGCAATACAAACCGATTCCGCAGCAATGCTTCCTGAATGGCGGTTTCCAGTTCCCGTTCAAATGCATATGCACCGCAACGAAACCGGATTCTGCCGGGTTTGTCATAAACGATTTTGCCATTCATGATACAATCACGCTTCTTCTTCCGTTGCAGCTTCTTCTGCGATGTCTGCCAGTCCAGCTTCTTCCTTTGCATCACAGCAAATATCAGCTGCTTCATCCTTCATGTTCTGGAAGGTTGCCTTTGCATCGCTCTGGAGCTTCATGCCCTTTGCCAGACCGCTGACTGCCAACTTCCGAGTGGTTTCCGCTGTTACAATCTTCTTACCGATTACCAGAGCAGCTGCACCGCCGATTGCACACCACAGTTTTTCATTTTTAAAACATTTCCACATATGTAACACTCCTTTAATTCTATGAAAGTTCTTTTTGCTTTTGGTAAACTCTACGTGAGTTCCTGTGATTTTATTATACGACAAACACCCTAAAAAGTCAATAGAATCCGACAAAAATTAGACCTTACAAACCGCAGTTTTTAAAAAGAAAAGGTTAGTCAAAACTTTTCAAAACCCATTTACAGAGTTTCATTTTAAAAGAAAATCCTACAAGCCGTTTTCATATGGCTTTTCAAAAAAATAACAAAAAATCAATGCTGCTTTTTCAAATTTAACCGGATAGTTGCAGGAAGTTCCGAAGTATGTTATACTATAAAAAGCATATGCTGACAAACTCCACAGCACTCTGGAAAGGTGGTTTGATCTCTTGTACCCATTTCTTGAAAAGGGCGTTCTATTCTGGATGATTCTCATTTCTGTTGCATCCACAATTGACACCATTCACCCATTCCCTGTGATTTCTCTCTTGCTTGCCCTGACGATTTCCGCCCTTGCACAAGCATTCCCGAAAAATTGGCTGTCCAGCGTCTGCCTTGGCGGTTACTTTCTGCTTTGCAGCTGTTATCCGCCGATTCTCTTGACGATGCCGCTGCTCTTATATGATGCAATTCGGGCGAAAAAATGGTATCTTTCTATTTTTGCCGTGGGTGCTCTGCTGCACATTGCTACATTTTCCGTGCTGCAAATCTGTTTATTCTGCGGACTGATTCCGCTTTCGATTCTATTGGGCTGGCGTGCTCAACAATGGGAAACTTGGGTACAGACTGCCCACCAGCAGCATGACCATGCAAGCGAATTGCAGCAAAAATTGACCCAGCGAAACCGCCAGTTGCAAACGGCACAGAATGATGCGGTACGCATGGCAACGCTGCAAGAACGCAACCGCATTGCCAGAGAAATTCATGACAATGTAGGGCATATGCTGACCCGTGCTCTGCTACAAACGGGAGCACTTGCTGTTTGTGTCAAAGAAGAGCCGCTAAAAGCCTCTGTTGCTGCCCTACAGGAAACATTAGACAGTGCCATGACCAGTATCCGCAGCAGCGTGCACAAGCTGCATGATGATGCCATCCCATTAGAAAAGTCTGTGCAGGACTGCTTGCAACCTCTGAAAGATACTTACCACATCACCTTGACTTATGATATTTCCGAACAGATTCCCAGCATTGTAAAGCTCTGCCTGCTGGGCATTCTAAAGGAAAGCTTGTCGAATGTTGTCAAGCACTCCAACGGCGACGCCATTCAAATTGTCCTTCGGGAACATCCGGCTTTTTATCAGCTTTCCATTACAGACAACGGAACAGGCTCGCACTTGCAGCAAACCGGAATCGGTCTGGAAACCATGCAGGACCGAGCCGAACAAGTTCACGGGCTGATTCGATTCTTTCCAGAAAAAGATTCGTTTCGGGTGTTTCTCTCTATTCCAAAATCATAAATCGCCCACCCTACCATTGTAATGTAAAGAAAGGAATCTTCTCCTATGCGTATTATTCTCATTGATGACGACCAGCTTGTGACGCTCTCGCTGAAAACCATCCTCGAAAGCACCGGCTCTGTACAGGTTCTGGCAACCGGAACATCTGGAGCAGAAGCGATTGCTCTCTATCAACAGTGGAAACCGGATGTCCTGCTACTGGACATTCAAATGCCGAATGGAAGCGGACTGGATGCCGGCGAACAGATTCTGCAACAAAACCCGAACGCTCGCATTTTGTTCCTAACAACATTTTCCGATGATGCCTATATTGCAAAGGCGTTGGAACTCGGGGCAAAGGGATACTTATTAAAACAGGACTTTGCTGGAATTGTTCCGGCTCTCGAAGCAGTCATGCAGGGGCAACACGTATTCGGGGAGCAAGTCGTTTCCTGTTTCTCCAAACAGTTCAAAAAAAAATCCACATTCGACTATGCCAAATATGACATTACAGAGAAAGAACAGGAAATCATTGCACAGGTTGCAAAGGGATACAGCAACAAGGAAATCGCTGCGGCACTCTGTTTCAGCGAGGGAACAATTCGGAATTATCTCAGCAGCATTTTGGAAAAATTGCAGCTGCGTGACCGGACACAGCTGGCAGTTTACTACTATCATCACCAGATGGACGTGTAAAATTCCGGAATTTGTGCAACTTGCATAAAATATAGGTTCAATTTTCATTTTCTTTTTACGTAAAAAAGTCGAAAAACCGCTTGACAATCCTGCGGATTTCTGCTATAATAATAAAGCACTGAGGCGAGATACCAAAACGTAAGATAATGAAAACGTGATATCGTATCTTGTTAAAATATGCGAGTGTGCTGGAATTGGCAGACAGGCACGTTTGAGGGGCGTGTGTTTCGACGTACGGGTTCAAGTCCCGTCACTCGCACCACATGCACACAGTGCAGAATACGGATGGAAAGATGGCTGAGCTGGTCTAAGGCGCACGACTGGAACTCGTGTGTACGTTAATAGCGTACCGAGGGTTCGAATCCCTCTCTTTCCGCCAAATATTTTACGGAAAAGCGGTAGATGATTTTACATTTACCGCTTTTTTGTGTATCAAAAACAAGAAACATAAAAAAATAGATTCCCTGACTGGATTCACACACCATCAAGGAATCTATTTTTCATTTATAAATCTGTCCACGTCTGACCTGCTTATGTCATATTGTGTCACATATCAAACGGAAACGGTACATCTTTTAAAATCCGCTTCTGTTGCGGTACGGGTTGCTTTTGAATGAACTTCATCGCTTTTTCTCTGAATCTCATACTCGTAAATCATCCGGTTGCAACCCCAATTCCTTCACAAAATCATCCAGTTTCATAGACTCTGTATTTTCTTTCTTGCTGTCTGCAATCATTTCCCGATCCCATGCATCCGGCTCTTCCTCCGGAATCACAGGAACAGAAACCAAATCATGAAACATCAGAATAAATCCCCGCAACTGTTCTTCTGTCAGTTGATTAAAAATCTGTACTGCTTGTTCTCTGGTACTCATTCTAAACGCCTCCTATTCATTCTCTTGCGTCTATTCGGTTTCCTCTGCATTCAGCATACCAAATTTTTTCTGCTTTGTCAATATCCTTTTTCAAAAACAGCCACCTCCTACCGTTTCGGTAAGAGATGGCTGTTTCTCGTTTCACCAAAAATCAAATTTACAGTGCCTGCTTCAAAATTGCAACCACATCTTCATGTGTCAATACCTGATAACCGCCAGTCATAATCAGCGTTGCATCTGCAATGCCCTCCAGCATATCTTCTGTCACGCCCAAGTCGGTCAGATTCATTACCAGACCCAATTGCTTCATATAGGCTTCCATGCAAGCAAGCCCTTCTTCTGCAATCTGTTCATCGGTCTTTCCATCAGGGCATACATCCCAGACATTCATCGCATACCGCTTGAACTTCGGCAAGCCAGCCTGCAAAATATACCGATAATACGGCAGCGAAACAGCAGACAACGTCATGCCATGGGTTGCATCGGTATACGCACCAACTGCCTGTCCAATCATATGCACTTCCCAGTCGGTTGTCTTACCTTTTTCTACCAGCGTATTCAGTGCCCATGTTGCAATCCACATGATATTGCTTCTTGCTTCGTAGTCTTTCGGATTCTCTACCGCAATCTTTGCACTGTGAATCAGCGATTTCAGCAGTCCTTCCATCAGATAATCCGAAGTGTTGTCATCCGTTCCGGAGAAGTACTGTTCCAGAATGTGTGACATAATATCAAAGAATCCAGCAATCATCTGATACTTTGGCAGTGTAAAGGTAAAGACTGGATTCAGAATAGAGAACTTCGGCATCACTTCTTCCCCGAATACATGCCCGATTTTCAGCTTCTGTTCATGGTTGGTGATAACCGAGCCTGCATTCATTTCTGAACCAGTTCCGACCATGGTCAGCACACAGCCCACCGGAATGATCTCGTTTTCCGGCTCTTCTTCCCGAATATAGAACTTTTCCCACGGGTCTTCCGGACAATGCACGGAAACAGAAACGGCTTTCGCATAGTCGCAGACAGAACCGCCGCCAACTGCCAGAATAAAATCAACTTTTCCGGCTCTTGCCCGTTCGCAGCCCTCTTTCAGCTTTTCTACAGTCGGGTTCGGCATAACGCCAGCATCTTCTACAATCGTCTTGCCGCATTCCTGCAAGATGGAAACGACTTGATCATAAATGCCATTCTTCTTAATCGAACCGCCGCCGTAAACCAGCAGAATATTTTTCCCGTACTTCGGCAGTTCTTTCCGCAAGCCATCGAGTGCCTGCTCTCCGAAATACAGCTTGGTCGGATTACAATATTCAAAATTTCCCAGCATGAGAGATTCCTCCTCTTTTATTTGTATCTACTTACTTCAAAATGCTGTCTACCCAGCTTTTCAGCCCTGCAACGCTCTGTGTCCCGTTCAGCAGCTTGCCTTCTACAATCGTTGCATCCGGTGCACTGTCTTTCAGATTGGCAACAGTCTTGCCGAATCCGCTGCCGCCGGAAGTTGCAAACAGAACAATCTTCTTTCCAGAGAAATCGCCGCTTTCCAAAAACGTATTGATGATGGTCGGTGCAACATACCACCAAATCGGAAAGCCTACAAAAATCGTGTCATAGTCTGCCAGATTGCTGCACGGAGCTGCAATTGCTGGACGAGAACGCTTATCCTGCATTTCAACCGTGCTGCGGCTCTTCTTGTCCATCCAGTTCAAGTCCGCATTGGTATACGGAACAGCCGGCTGGATTTCAAATAAGTCTGCTCCTGCTGCCTCTGCCAGCAACTTCGCAACATTTGCAGTAACGCCACTTGCGGAAAAATAAGCAACCAATGTTTTCATGAGAAATTCCTCCTATTAATAAAAATCATAACCTTTTTTACTTGCCGAAGCTTGCCAAAAGCTCAACGGTTTCTGGATCATAGTGCGAGAAGAACGCACTTTCTGCCTCATCCAATGCCTGAATCTTCTGCATATCATCTTCATTCAAGGTGAAATCAAAGACATTGAAATTTTCCAGCATCCGTTCCTTGTGGGTCGACTTTGGAATCACAACAACACCGCTCTGAATCAAGAACCGCAGAACGGTCTGTGCAACGGTCTTGCCGTATTTTGCACCAACTTCCTGCAAAACCGGATTCTGGAACAAATCTTTTCTGCCCTCTGCAAACGGCCCCCAAGATTCAATCTGCGTGTGATACTTGTCCAGATACTTCCGAGCCAGCTTCTGCTGCTGGAACGGATGGGTTTCAATCTGGTTCACTGCCGGCTGCACCTTGACAAAATTGCTGATGTCTACGAACCGATCCGGATAGAAGTTAGAAACCCCAATTGCCTTTAAAATGCCCTGTTCGTATGCTTCTTCCATTGCCCGATACGTGCCGTAATAGTCCCCGATTGGCTGATGAATCAACAGCAGGTCAATATAATCCGTCTTTAACTTTTTCAGCGACTCTTCAATGGATGCCTTTGCCTTTTCATAGCCAGCATTTGTAATCCATACCTTTGTAGTCAGGAACAGTTCTTTCCGTGGAATGCCACTGTTTGAAATTGCTGCACCAACGCCTTCTTCGTTATAATAAGCCTGTGCGGTATCAATCAATCGGTAGCCTACTTCCAAGGCATCGGATACGCAGCGTTCGCATTCCTTCGGGTCAACCTGATACACACCATAACCCAAAATCGGCATCTTCACACCATTGTTCAATGTTACAAATTTCATTTTGTTTCGTCCTCCTTCAAAGCAGCATACTGTTCCTCGGTTACAGCTTCTAACCATTCATTGCTGGTCTCTTCGCCCGGGCATTCAATTGCAAGGTGGCTGAACCAACTGTTTGCCTTTGCTCCATGCCAATGCTTGACTTCCGGCAGAATCACAACAACATCTCCCGGGTGCAGGCTTTGTGCTGACTTTCCATCTTCCTGATACCAGCCTTCCCCATCGACACAAAGCAGAATCTGCCCACCACCGTTCTTTGCGTGGTGAATGTGCCAGTTGTTCCGGCAGCCCGGCTCAAAGGTTACATTTGCAATGAAAACGGTTTTCTTTGGATTGGTCAGCGGTTTCAGATAGGATTGTCCGATGAAATACTTTGCAAATGCGGTATTTGGTTCACCCTGTCCAAAAAATCCGCCGTGTTCTTCGGTTGCATCGTCTGCATAAACTTCCTTTGCCATCCGGAATGCAGCCCATGCATTCGGCCAGCCTGCATAAAATGCAACCTGTGTCAGAATTTCTACCATTTCAGACTTGCTGACACCGTTTTTCTTTGCGGTTGCCAGATGATATTGCAGCGAACTGTCTACAATGCCCTTACTAATCAAGGAAGTAATCGTCACGATAGAACGCAACTTCAACGGAAGCTGTGCCTCTCTCGACCAAACTTCTCCAAACAATACATCATCGTTCAATGCTGCAAACTGCGGTGCAAATGTTCCAAGGGCATCTCTGCCGGCGGTCTGTTTTACCATGAGAAAAACCTCCTATTTTCTGTTTGTTTTTATATCTGTTTTCCGAGCTGATAAGCCTGCTCTTCGTAATCGGTTCGTTCCAGTGCCGGAACATCCATACAATCTGCACCAATCACCATGCCAGCAATGTCCCAATCCAAGAACTTTGCCATGCCCTGAAAAGAAGCAATTGCTCCGGCTGCGGATCCTATGGTATTATCTGCCATCGTCACCAACAGAGCCGTTTTCTTGTTGTGGTGCAACTGGGCATCACAGGCATAGAATCGATCAATGACTGCCCGGATCTGTGCATTCATTGCATAATAATAAATCGGGGTTGCAAAGACAACCGCATCCGCTGCCAATAATTCCGGATACAGCGTTTTCATATCATCTGCAAAGGCACAGCCCCGGTTCGTATTGTGGCAAGTTTCACAGGCAATACAAGGATGTACCTGCCGAAAGGCAGCATCAAACCGACAGACTTCATGTCCGGTTTCCTCTGCACCTCGAATGAAGGCAGCTGCCAAATGGGCGGACGTTCCATTTTTATGATGGCTTCCGGTAATTACAACAATTTTCATACGGTTTCCTCCTGTGTTTCGTCTGCACAAATTGCAGCAATCCATGCTTTGATTTCCTGCATTGGGGTTTCCAGATGGTCACCGCCGTTGGAGTCAAACTGAATTTCTTTTTCGTGTGCAAATGCAGCACCTCGACAGGCGATTTTCATATCTGCAATCGTATGCCCCGGCCATCCGCCGTTTGTCATAAACGGAATCACGGCCTTTCCGCTGAAATTCTGCTGGTGCAGGAATGTCCGAACGGCTGGTGCCATCGTGTACCACCAAGTCGGTGTTCCAATGAAAATCCGGTCATAATCTGCAACGGACACCGAAAGCGGTTGAATCTCCGGTTCATATCCCCGATTGACTTCTTCCTGTCCCTGTGCAACAACGGCATCATATCCGCCTGTGTAAGGCGTAACTGTTTGAATCTCGGCAATGTCTGCCTGCGTTGCCTGTTGCAGCATCTCTGCAATTCGTTTCGTGTTGCCATTTGTCAGAGAATAATAAACAATCAGCGATTTCATATTGTTGTTCGCTCCTTATCGAATAAAATTCGTTCCTTGCCGTGGTTCTTGTTCCGGCAAGCCATAGGCTTCCTTACCCAGTGCAATGCTTTTCATCAGGAACGTCATATTTCTTGCAAGGGTTCGCATCGTCTGCAAGCCCTCTGCATCCTGCTGGGCTTCGCCCGGCTCTCTGCCGTGAATGCTGTTCCAATACTGGCTAGAGGCAACCGGCATACCGGAAATCGTGAAGAACTTGTTCAATTCGTCAAATGTTGCAGACAAACCGCCTCTTCTGGCTGCAACCACGCTTGCACCCACTTTCATCCGTTTATCAAACGGGGTGCTATAAAACAACCGATGCAAAAACGCAACCAGAGTTGCATTTGCAGAGGCATAATAAACCGGACTGCCAATGACCATTCCATCACAGGCTTCAAACTTCGGAGCGGTTTCGTTGACCAAATCATCGAACACACAAGCTCCCTTTTTCGTACATCCATAGCAGGCAACACAGCCCCGAATGTCCTTGTTTCCAACCTGAATCCACTCTGTTTCCACTTGATTTTCCTGAAAAATCCGTTCCATTTCCCGCAGGGCAATGGCAGTATTGCCGTTTGCATGCGGACTTCCGTTAATCAATAATACGTTCATGATTTTTACTCCTCTTTCCATGTGGATTTGATTCCTGATTGCCGTGGCAAGCGGCGGCTGTCGCTCCGCCGTCTGCCAAGGGCATCAATCCCACGTCAATTTCCCCGTTTCCACGGCGATTTCGTAGCGTTCAATCTTGTAATTCAACCGTTTCAATGTGGTATCAATTTTTTCTTTCTGTTCCAACAGCAGTTCCCGCTGTTCTGTCAAAAGCTGCAACCTTGCCGGAATGGTATGTTCCCCTTCCTGTGCCAGCTTTACATATTCAATAATCGCTTCTACTGGAAGTCCTGCTCCCCGCATACACTTTGCCAGTTCAATCCAACCCAAATCATCTGGCTGATAATCTCGAATGCCGCTTGCAGTGCGGTGAACTGGTGGAATCATTCCTACACGCTCATAATACCGCAAAGTATCTTGTGTCAAGCCGTAGCGTTCACTCACTTCTTTGATGGTCATGACAAACACCTCCGTTTTTCGTTTTTTTATTATAGACCCTGGAGTTCACTCCAAGTCAAGCGTTTTTGAAATTTTCTGCGAAATTCACAAAAAACGAGAATGCTTTTCATGTAATACCACGGATTTTGTGAAAATTATCCACAAAAAAGCAGCTGCGAACGCATTTGTCCACAGCTGCCATTGAAGCATATTTTATTTTTGCAATGGTTTTCTTATTCCTGCATCCCACGCAGAATCCAGTCATACATTCCCTGATACTGCAATGCAGAGCTGCCCCAAGAGAAATCTTTTTCCATACCACGCTGAATGATGTCGTTCCAATCTTCCCGATGGTTGAAATAGATGTTCTTTGCATAGTTGATGGTATACAGCAAATCATCTGCATTGTAATTGTGGAACGTAAAGCCTGTTCCGCACTTTTCAAATTCGTTGTATGGCTCTACGGTATCCTTCAGACCGCCCGTTTCCCGTACAATCGGAACAGTACCATAACGGAGCGAAATCAGCTGTGTCAGACCGCATGGTTCAAACCGAGATGGTACTAACATGGCATCTGCTGCCGCATAGAGCTTATGAGCCAGTGCATCCGAATAGAAAATATTTGCAGAAACACGGTCTGGGAAACGTCCCTGATAATACCGGAACATATCTTCATACCGAGATTCTCCCGTTCCAATGATGACAAACTGCGTAAATTCATCCACAATGCGTTCGGTAATCCAGTCAACCAAATCCAGACCCTTCTGGTCGGTCAGACGAGAAATGATTGCAATCATGAATTTGTTGTCATCCACCGGCAGACCCAATTCTTTCTGCAATGCCCGCTTTGCTTCCTTCTTCTTTTCAACGGCATTCTTTTCGTTGTAATGCACTGCAATTTTCGGGTCAGTTTCTGGATTATAAACAGAATAGTCAATGCCGTTCAAAATACCACGCAGCGACCGGGAACGAGCACACAGCAGACCATCCAGCTGTTCGCCGTAATACGGAGTCTTGATTTCTTCTGCATAGGTTTCACTAACGGTTGTAATGTAATCTGCATAAACCAAGCCGCCCTTGAGCATATTTGCATCCTTTTTAAATTCCAGCTTGTCCGGCGTGAACATATAGCCCGGCAGGTTGGTGTTATAAATAAAGTGGTCGATGTCCCAAACGCCTTGGAACTTCAGGTTGTGAATGGTCATAATCGACTTTGTGCCCCAATAAAAGCTATGGGTTGCAAAAGTGCTCTTGAGGAATACCGGAATCATACCTGTCTGCCAGTCGTGGCAGTGAATAATGTCCGGATGGAATCCGATGACCGGCATGGCTGCCAGAACTGCCTTACAGAAGAAAATATAGCGTTCAATATCCCAGCGGACAGAATCTGTATAAGGCTTATCACACTTGAAATAATATTCATTATCAATAAAGTAGAAGGTAATGCCCTCGTATTCATATTCCATGATGCCGACAAACATCGGTTCACTTCTCTGACCATAGTCCATATAGAAGTTGGAAACAAACTTGAATTTTCCACGGTATTCCCACGGAATACAAGTATAGTTCGGCAGAATAACCCGCACGTCATAATCCCCTTTATACAGGGCTTTCGGCAGTGCACCAACGACATCTGCCAGACCGCCGGTTTTGACGAATGGAACACATTCAGAAGCTGCAAATAAAATATTTTTCATCTTGCTTTTACCAACCGTGCTGCAAAGGACACGGTTTCTCCTTCCGTATCAAAATGCTGCAACCCAAACGATTGCAGGGAATGCAGTGCATCCAGAAATGCTGGTTTGCAGCTGCTAAAAACATTATACAATATTTTTTCAAAATCGTCAAGTGGAATTTTCTTAAAAACTATAAAAATCGCACAAAATAAAAGAAAATTTCCGGTAAAATGTTGTGGAAAGCGTTTGTGCCGTTCGGCTCATTGCTGCAATTCCTGCACAAATCGTGGACTTTCGGTGATGTCCGCTCATAATCTTCTCATTTTTCATACAGGAAAATTTTTTGTGAAATACAGAAAAAATAGTTTCCAATGCGGAAAAAATATGGTATAATAAAGAAAGCTGAATCGAAAGGAGACTGCTTGGATTTTATGGCAGAACAGATACTTCACATGCAAGACCCTGCACAATGGCAGGCACTTTGCGGAAATTTTGACGAAAATATCCGCACGCTGGAACAGCTCTATGAAGTGACCATTGTTTGTCGGGATACAGAAATCAAAGTCAATGGAGCAGAAGCCAAAGCAGCACAGGCAGCTGCGGTATTGCAATCCCTGCTGCAAATGCTGGAAACTGGTCAGCCCATCTCCCTGCAAACCGTCCGCTATGCGGCAATGATGGTCAGTGAGGGCGAAGGACAGGAATTGCAGGCACTTGCAGACGGCGGCATTTGCCTCACCGCAACCGGAAAAGTGGTACGTGCCCGAACCGTTGGACAAAAACGCTACGTCACTGCCATTCAGAAAAATACCATTGTCTTTGGCATCGGCCCTGCCGGAACTGGAAAAACCTATCTTGCCGTTGCCATGGCAGTCAAAGCGTTCAAGCAGCATACCGTCAGCCGGATTATTTTGACCCGTCCGGCGGTGGAAGCCGGAGAAAAACTCGGGTTCTTGCCGGGTGACCTCCAAAACAAGGTAGACCCTTATTTAAGACCGCTGTATGATGCCCTCTTTGAAATGATGGGAGCAGAAGCGTTCCAGCGAAATCTGGAACGGGGCGTGATTGAAGTTGCACCGCTCGCCTATATGCGTGGCAGAACACTCGACCATGCTTTCATCATTTTGGATGAAGCACAAAATACAACGTCCGAACAGCTGAAAATGTTCCTGACCCGTCTGGGTGAGGACAGCCGTATGGTCATCACGGGGGATATTACTCAGATTGACCTGCCGGATAAACGGAAATGCGGATTGCTGGAGGCAATGCAGGTGTTAAAACACGTCAACGACATCGCCATTCAGGAATTTACAAATAAAGATGTGGTACGCCATCGCTTGGTACAGGATATTATCCGTGCTTATGAAACGTATCATCATCGAGAGAGAAAGGTTGAGAAATGATGCGTGTAAAGGTTATGGTGAAAAACAATCAGAAGACAATCAAAGTGCCAGTGGGGATTCGGATGCTGATTCGCCGCTGCTGTCAGGCAGTTCTGGTGATGGAGCAGTTTCCACATGATGCGGAAGTAAGCGTTTCGTTTGTCAGCAATGCCGAAATTCGGAATTTGAACAGAATTTACCGGAAAAAAGACAGTGTGACGGACGTGCTCTCGTTCCCGCTCGGCGTAGACGGAAAGTATGACATCAGCAAAGAAACCGGCTGTGCCCTGCTCGGCGATGTGGTCATCTCTCTGGAAACCGCTATGCGGCAGGCAGACTTGTACGGGCATTCCCTCGAACGGGAAATCGGTTTCCTGACGGTACATTCCATGCTGCACCTGCTGGGTTATGACCACGAAACTTCTCCGCTCGAAGCTCGGAAGATGCGGGAAAAAGAAGAACAGGTGCTCGGCGAACTGGGCATCTCCAGAGAAGAAACCTTTGTTTCAGAGGAGTAACACATGACAAAAACGGTATTTGTAACCATCTCCGGCAGAACGAATGTCGGAAAATCCTCCCTGCTGAATGCCATCGTCGGCGAACGGATTGCCTCGGTCAGTAATAAGCCGCAGACAACCCGTACCCGTATCACGGGCATTAAAACCGTTGGAGAAATCCAAATGGTGTTCATGGACACGCCGGGACTGCATAAGCCGAAAAACAAGTTGAGCACTTATATGCTGCAAGCAGCAAAAGAGGCAGTCAATGACATGGATGTCGTCTTGTTTGTAGCAGACTGCACCCGACAGCCCACTGAACAGGAACTGGAATTTTTACAGCCACTGAAAGCCTCTAAAACCAAAGTGATGCTGGTGCTGAATAAAATTGACCTGCTCGAAGAAAAAAATGTTTTGATGCAGCGAATTGCAGAATGGAACGCAGCGTTTCCGTTTGCAGAAAGTTTCCCCATCAGCGTTTCTGAAAATGACGGCGTGGATTTGGTGGAAGAAGCGGTCTGTCACTGTGCGATTCCTGCTCCGCACTACTTCCCGGATGACAAAATCACCGACCAGCCGGAACAAGTGCTGATTGCCGAAATGATTCGGGAACAGGTGCTGCGACTGCTGCGGGATGAAGTGCCGCACGGCGTTGCAGTTGCGGTGGAACAGCTCTCCGAACGGGACGACAAAGACTTACTGGACATTGATGCCACCATTTACTGTGAACGGGAATCCCACAAGGGCATTCTCATCGGCAAAAAGGGAGCCATGCTGAAACGGATTGCCAGTCAGGCAAGAGCCCAGCTCGAACAGTTCTTTCAGATTCAAGTCAATCTGCAATGCTGGGTCAAAGTCAAAGAGGACTGGAGAAATCGGGATGGACTCATCCGGAACTTTGGCTTGAACAACCTCGACAAGTAATCTCCTGCACAGAAATTTCCATGGATAACCGGCATTTGTTTTTGCAATCCTATTAGCAGAGGTGAAAACAGATGCAAGCAAATCTTTGGACACGATTTTGCCAGACCGGAAAAATCTCGGACTATCTGGCTTGGAAACAAACGGCACAGGCTGCCGAACAACCCAAAAAGGATACCATCGAACCATGCTCACAAAACGATGCTTGATTCTACAGGAACGGCAGGCAGGTGATGCCGGCAGATTTCTGGATATTTTAACAAAAACAGAAGGCGTTCTGGAAGTGTTCGTGCGAGGCTCGAAAAAAGCCAACAGCAAACACCTTGCTGCAACACAGCCATTCGCCTATTCCAAACTCTGTTTGGCAGAGAAAAACGGCAGGTACTATGTGGAAAGTGCTGAGCCAATTCATTTATTTTACGGGCTGCGGGAACATTTGACGCAGCTCGCTTTAGCAGCTTACTTTTTTGACCTCATCCGGTATGCCGTCCCTACCGGACAGCAGCAGAATTTTATTTTACGGCTGACCCTCAATACGTTATATTATCTCACCACGGGAAACCGCAGCGAAGCATTCCTGAAAAGCGTCTTTGAACTGCGGTTTCTATCCGAACTGGGAATGATGCCGGATGTATTGGTCTGTCCGGTCTGTATGGAGTACTTACCGCAATCCCTGTTCTATTCCGCCAGAACAGGGCATTTTTATTGTCAGAAGTGTTATACCCCCCAAGAAGAAGATTATGCTGTCCCGATGTCGCTGGGCGGCTTACAGGCGATTCGGCATATTGTCCTGACCGAACCGGAACGCCTCTTTCAATTCCGGCTGGGTGCGGAAACACAACAGGCAGTCAATCAGTTCTCGGAAACCTTTGTTCGCTACCAACTGGACTACCAACCACAGACCCTGCAATTCTACAAACGGCTGCTATCCACACAACCACCCCTTCCCCGTCCGTCATCAACAACGGACAGATGACAAATTGTTTTCCAAAAACAAGGAGGCATTATGAATCCAAACGAACGTACATTAGAATTAGATAAAATCTTAGAGCTGCTCGCCAACGAAGCCGCCAACGACCTCACCAGAGAACAGGCTCGCCACTTACAGCCACAGACGGATTTGGCTGTAGTACAAGCAGAACTGGAAAAAACAGACTCTGCCCTCGCCTTGGCGGTACAGTTCGGCACACCGCCCTTTTATGCCTTTCAGGATATGTGCACTTCTCTACAGCGTGCCAAATCCGGAGCAAAACTCTCCCTCAAAGACCTGCTGGAAATCGCACGCATTCTGCGACAGGTACAGGCATTGAGTGACTGGTACGACCACTGTTCCGGTGTCGAAACACCGCTGGACGATTTGTTCAGCCGACTTGCTCCTGTTCCGTTCCTGCTGGAAAAGCTTGACCGCTGTATTCTCTCTGAAGAGGAATTAGCAGACGCTGCCAGCCCAGCTCTTGCCGACATTCGCCGGAAGATTCTCCGTTCCGGACAGCGACTTCGGGAAACTTTGGATAAAATGGTACGCAATCAGGATGTGCAGAAATGCTTGCAGGATGCACGGGTAACGATGCGAGATGGTCGGTTTGTTCTGCCCGTCAAGGCGGAACATCGTGGACAGGTGCAAGGCTTGATTCACGATACTTCTGCCTCCGGTCAGACGTTATTCATCGAACCGCTGGCAGTCGTAGAAGCCAACAACGATATGCGGTTGCTGGAAAGCTTAGAGCAAGAAGAAATCGAACGGATTATTACGGAACTCTGTGCCGACTGTGGAACATGGGCGGATGCCATCATTGCAGACCATGCCGTCTGTGCAGAACTGAACCTCTATTTTGCAAAGGCAAATCTAGCAGCAAAAATGCACGCATTCCGTCCGATTGTCACTGATGACGGCGTACTGGATTTGAAGAACGCCCGCCACCCTCTGATTCCGGCGGAAAAAGTTGTTCCCATCTCTTTTTCGCTTGGACGAGAACAGAAAACCTTGATTATTACAGGTCCAAATACGGGCGGTAAAACGGTTGCCTTAAAAACCGCTGGTTTGCTGACCTTAATGGCAATGTGCGGCTTGCTGATTCCAGCAGCGGAAGGCAGTCAGATTTCTGTCTTTGAAACCGTCTTCGCCAACATCGGCGACACGCAAAGCATTGAACAGAACCTCTCGACTTTTTCCGCACACATGAAGCAAGTCATTGAAATCCTGCATCAGGCAGATGACCGCTCGTTGGTACTGCTGGATGAACTTGGCTCTGGAACAGACCCGGTAGAGGGTGCAGCTTTAGCGGTTGCCATCATTGAACGCCTGCACAACAACGGGGCAAAGATGATGATTACCACCCACTATCAGGAATTGAAACTCTATGCAACCGAACACCCAGAAGTGGAAAATGCATCGTGTGAATTTGACTTGGTGCATCTCAAGCCAACCTATCGCTTAATTTTAGGTTCTCCGGGAAAATCCAATGCCTTCGCCATTACAGAAGGCTTAGGCATGGATCCATCTATCATTCAGCAGGCACAGACGCTTGTCAGCGAAGAAAACGTACGGTTTGAACGGGCAGTGGAAAAACTGGAACAGACTCGCCAAACGCTCGAAGAACAGTTACAGGCAATTCAGGTTGAAAAACAGCAGGCAGATGAAGCGGCTGCAAAGGCAAAACAGGAACTGGAAGAGATTCGGGCAGAGCGTGCCGAAAAAATCGAACAGGCTCGCTTGCAAGCCATGCAGATTGTCGAACAGACCCGTGCAGAATCCAACGCCTTGTTGGAAGAACTGGACAAGCTGCGAAAAGAAAAAGAACGGGCGACATTCTCTGAAGATGTTATCTCTGCAAAATCCAGCAGCAAACGGCGATTCCGCCATATGTACGAAACGGCAAACCCACTCGAAGAAGCCGCTGCAACAGATGCTTCTTACCAGCTGCCGAGAGCGTTGAAAGTCGGGGATACCGTCATGGTTGCCGACACCAAACAAAAGGGAAAGGTCGTCAGCCTGCCGGACAGCAGCAATCGCCTGCTCGTACAGTTCGGAGCAATGAAAACCAAAATGCAGCTGGAACGGCTGCGGCTGGTCAACAGTCAGCCCGAAAAACAACCGCAGAAAAAGAATGCTCCCCGTACCGGAAAGGTTTCTGCAAAAACCGAACGCAGCGGTTCGATGGAACTGGACATTCGTGGCTGCACCTGTGATGATGGCGTTTATCAAATGGATGCATTCCTAGACCGTGCCGTCTTATCTCACGTTTCCACCGTCACCATCATTCACGGAAAAGGAACAGGGCTGCTGCGGAAAGCCGTTCATCAGCGGCTGAAACAATTAAAATATGTCAAAAGTTTTCGGCTGGGTGTCTTTGGCGAGGGCGAAGACGGCGTTACCATTGTAACATTGGCATAAATACCCCTATTGCATTAAAAAGGAGGAATTTTTCATGACAGAAACAGAAAAAATGTCGGCAGGGAAAATTTATGATGCTTCTGATTCCCATCTGGCAGACCGCCGGATCGTAGCACATCGGCTCTCCAAACAGTACAATGACACCTTTGAGGATGAAGCAGAAAAGCGAACTGCCATCTTAAAAGAACTGATTCCCAACTTGGGCGAAGATACCTACTTACAAGGGCCGATTCAATTCGACTACGGTCTTTATACCACATTCGGTACACGCTGCTATGCCAATTTCAACTTTGTTGTGCTGGATATCTGCCCGATTACGATTGGAAACAATGTCTTTTTTGGCCCCAACTGCACCTTGGCAACCCCGTTACACCCATACTTACCGGAAGAACGCAACCTTCGAGAAAAAGAGGACGGCACGCTTTACACCTTGGAATATGGTGCACCGATTCACATCGGGGATGACTGCTGGCTTGCCGCAAATGTCACGGTCTGCGGTGGTGTTACCATCGGAGCAGGCTGCATCATTGGTGCAGGCAGCGTGGTAACTCGTGACATTCCGGCTGGCTCTCTGGCTGCCGGCAACCCGTGCCGAGTGATTCGCCCCATTACCGAACAGGATTCGATTTATTTGAAGAAACAACTCTTCTAAACCAGAAAGGATTTTTTATGGAAGCAAACCAGACCCAAACTGCTGCTTTTGCAGACTTGTCGCTGTCGGCAGAAACCATTGCCGAACTGCAAACGTATCTGCTAGCAGTCGCAAATTATTATCACATTCTCCCGATTGAAAAGCTCTATTCGATTTTGTGCGAACAGAATCCGGATTTTCTTTCGAAAGAAGATTTTCTCTCTTTCTTACAGGCTCAGAAAACACAACCCACCTGCTACCAGATTTTAAAGCCGGGCGAACTGTTTGAAGGCGTTCCAGCAAATTTGAATCTGCTCTGGAATGGCATGCTCGTACATGAATGCTTGCTGGTTGACCAAGATGAATGCTATGCCTTTCTGGAATTCTCCGAGGGAAAGCCGTATCATGTACCGGAAAAAGAATTGCTGCTGCAATATGCAACCGAAGAATTCTATGAAGAAACGCCGGAAGTAACAGCAATGCGTGCGGTTTTTGCAGATATGGGTATGTCCCCAGCTAGACAGGAATCGGAACTAAAAAATTATATCTTGTTTGCACAGGAAAATGCAGAACTTCCGGAGGTTTTCGATGACATCCAACGCCGGAAACTGACATTCAATGACCGGACACTGCGGAAATTCGTTCGGGCTTACCGGAACTTGCACAATCATTTGCCGCTGCCGTTGATTCACGGCTGCACGCCAGTGGAACTGCTGGAAGTCTTTCCGGAAATGCCGGGAGAGATTTTGTATTGGACAGAAGATGTCTACAAGACACCAGAGGTACAAAAGCGAATGGAACAGCTGGTTTCTGCTGCTGCAACGCAGCCGAAGCAGAGCTTGGCAGACTTCATGCAAAGTCAGATTGACTTGAAAAAAATGCTAGAAGATGTGCCGGGACAGCTGCCGTCTTAACTTTATAAGACAATAGGTGTTATAGAATGATTGCAATCAAAAATAAATTATTAAAAGGATATGCTTTTATTGACTTATTTGCAGGATTTGGCGGATTTCGATTAGCATTAGAATCCCTTGGTGTGACGTGTGTATATGCAAATGAATGGAATCAGCCTGTTCAAGCTGTTTACGCCAAAAATTTCGGAGATTTTCCAGACGATGATATCACAAAAGTAAATGCTTCCTCTATTCCAGACCATGATATTCTTTGTGCGGGTTTTCCTTGTCAAGCTTTTTCTATCAGTGGAAACAGCAAGGTTTTGCAGACAGTCGTGGTACGTTATTTTTTGATATTGCAAGAATTGTAAAAGAAAAGCACCCTAAAATATTATTTTTAGAAAATGTAAAAATTTCGAAAAACATGACTCTGGAAATACATTTACTACCATTAAAAATATTATTGAATCTCTGGGGCATCGTTTTTTTGCTCAAGTATTAAATGCAGCAGATTATGGAATCCCGTAATATAATTAATGGAATCCCGCAAAAAAGAGAACGAATTTATATGGTTTGTTTTCGAAAAGATTTAAAAATATCAAGTTTTTCTTTTCCGAAGCCAATCACAGAATTATGTAAAAAAACAGAAAATTGTTATCGAACAGTTGCACGAATTCTTAAACTCTATGAAACAATGGAAACAGATGCAATTTATCAATGCCTGAATCAAAGTGGTATAGCACAGTCATTTGTGGGCAAAAATGCAATGTTCGGATTTTTTGCTTTGATGAATGCAGTTTCTGCATACGACAAATAGTTAGAATAGTGAACAGACTACGCATAGAGCCATCTGAATTGGTGGTTGCAATTTCCATTTCTCAAAAGGATTCAGAGCAGAATTTCACTTCGCCTGAAAGGACTGTTATAATGGAACGCATGGAAGTGCCGGACTGCGTAGACTTGATACCGGCGTTTGCCATTGGCTGTATCTTCACAGGAGAATCCCAAAGCACCTGCAATCGAAGCACAGTATTTGAACGATTCACCGAGTATAGATACATTTGTATTTGCATTGCTTGATGCTGCCGTTAAAATATCAGCAAAATGGCCACTATCCTGTGCTGTCAGCAAGAAGTTTCTGTTTCTGTGAAAGCAGTTCCGTGTTCTTTGGGTCAAGTTTCAGGAGTTTCTTTACGTCTTTTAGCTGTATTTGAGTGTTTTTAATGTTCTTCTTTAGTGAAATATATAAAAGCTTATGTAATGTACAGTTAAGGTGATGAGATCATGTTTGATAAATTCAAATGGAAAGCTGCATTGGTCGAGTACAAAAAATGCTTTGTTCAAACGCAGTGGCCAGATGAAAAATACAAATGGGAGGCAGTTAAATGCTTTCAAGTTAATTGGAATGTGAATTCTGATGACTTTGCCGGAATGCTCACGAAAGCACTCTCTCAAACAGGAAACTTGTTGGCATCAGTTAATCATTTTCCGGCAAGAATGATTATAAAATTTGCAGAGATTGCCGTAGAAGAAGTTCGTGCTATGTTCATGGAACTGTATGATGAGGACAAGGATGTATGTGAACGGATTGAAAGCTTCAAGCAAAAGGCAAATCGTCTTTTAGAGAGATATGGTAACGGAGCAGGACAACATTATCAGTATGAAAATGCCATTTCCACATACCTTTGGTTGCGTTATCCAGACAAGTATTATATCTATAAGTTAAGCGAAGTAAAAGCAGTATCGGATAAGCTGAAAAGTGACTATACATTTAAAAAAGGTGCATATGCGAATAATATTCGCAATTTTATAGTTTTTTATAATGAAATCTGTGCAGAGCTCCAGCAGGATGAAGAACTGAAAAATATGCTTGCTTCGCAGATTACAGACACATGCTATTCTGACCCTGAACTTAGGACGCTTACAGTTGATGTTGGCTTTTTCATTAGCAGATACTTGAATAAAGATGAGGCTGCATCATCTGCCGATGCGTGGTGGCCGGCTGATTATACGCCGGCATTGTCTGTGGATGAATGGGAAGCTCTGTTAAATGACAGGGAAATATTTACAGACATTAGCTTGGAAATTATGAAGCGAATGCTGGATTATGGTGGACAGGCTACTTGCAAACAGTTATCCATTAAATATGGGAAAAGTAGGAATTTCTATAATTCTGGTTCTTCCTCGTTGGCAAGAAGAATTGTTCAAAAAACCGGATGTCCAGTCATGCTACGTGATGATGAAAATAATAGATGGTGGCCAGTATTATATGTTGGAAAGACAGCAAAGAAGGACGAACAGGGTTCTTATGTATGGAAACTGAGAGATGAACTTGCTGAGGCATTAAAAAGAATCGACTTGTCAGCAATTGCTCTTTATGCAAAAGGTACTGTTGACGTTCAATATTGGTTTTTAAATGCCAATCCAAAGATTTGGAGCATGGAAAGTATGCCTGTTGGTGAGGTTCAGGATTATACGTTGTATAACAATAACGGAAATAAGAGACGTATTTTCCAAAATTTCTTGGATGCCAAAGCGGGTGATATGGTTATCGGATATGAATCAACCCCAGTAAAGCAAGTAGTTGCTTTACTGCGTATTCATGCAGAGCAGGATGGTGAAAAGATTTATTTTGAAAAGTTAGAAGGATTGTCTTCCCCTATTGATTATGCAACATTAAAAGAACGTGCTGAACTTGAAAAGATGGAGTATTTCGTCAGTCCACAAGGCAGCTTATTCAAACTGACGAAAAGTGAATATGAATGCATTCTGGATATGATACGGGAGGAAAATCCAGCACCATCTAAAAAGGAAAAGAAGCCGTATACAAAGGAAGCGTTCTTAAAGGATGTATATATCACCGAAGCCAAGTACGATAGATTGGTTTCTGTTCTTAAAAAGAAAAAGAACATCATTCTGCAGGGTGCACCAGGAGTCGGTAAGACATTTGCTGCAAAGCGTTTAGCATATTCCATCATGGGAGAAGTGGATGAAGACCGTATCGAATTTGTTCAGTTTCATCAGAATTATTCCTATGAGGATTTTGTGATGGGCTACAAGCCGGTCGGTGAAGGCTTTGAATTGAAGTATGGTATCTTCTATCGCTTTTGTCAGAAAGCGGCGAACCATCCGGATCAAGATTACTTCTTTATTATAGATGAAATAAATCGTGGGAATATGAGTAAAATCTTCGGGGAATTGCTGATGCTGATAGAAGCAGATTACCGTGAAAAGAAAGCTACGCTTGCTTATAATGGTTTGTGTTTTTCTGTACCAAAGAGCGTACATATCATCGGCATGATGAATACCGCAGATAGAAGCTTAGCCATGATTGATTACGCTCTTAGAAGACGATTCAGTTTTTTTGATATGGAACCGGGATTTGATTCAGAAGGTTTCATAAACTACCAAAAAGGATTTGCAAATGAGACATTCAACACTCTGATTGAACGTATAAAAGACCTGAATAGAGAAATTATACAGGATAAATCTCTTGGAAAGGGATTTTGCATTGGCCATAGTTATTTTTGCAATACAACTGCGTGTACGGATGCGTGGATGAAAGATGTCGTGGATTACGATATTTTACCAATGCTAAGCGAGTATTGGTTTGATGATACTGCGAAGCTTCAACATTGGGAGAATATCTTGCACGGGGTATTTCAATGATAAAAGATAAAAGCATACTGATAAACAACATATACCATATGCTTGCCTATGCATTTCAGATTTTGAATCAGAAAAATTATGAGGATGTAGCGGTGGAATCCTTTGATGAGATGTACGACCTGTTGGCGGCTATTCTTGCTAAGGGAATCGGTATGCAGTTAAAACAGGGTTTATACAGGGAGTATATAAACCATCAGGAAGAATTATCGGTCATGCGTGGCAAAATCAATCTGTCTGGAACGATTAAGAATCGTTTGATGCATGAGAGAGTTCTTACCTGTGCGTTCGATGAACTATCTGAGAATAATTTGTATAACCAAATTTTGAAAACAACAGTTATGCTGCTTCTTAAAAATGCGAAGGTAAAAATAGAGTATAAAAACGATTTGAAAAAGAAGATGTTGTTCTTTTCTAACGTAGACTTACTGAAACCAACATTCATCAAATGGTCGGCGATTCGTTTCCAACGCAATAACCAAACTTACCGTATGCTGATTCGTATATGTCAGTTGATAATGGAAGGTATGCTGATGACGACGGATGCAGGGGATTATAGATTAGCAAAGTTTGTTGATGAACAGCATATGTGCAGACTGTACGAGAAATTTATTCTTGAATATTACAGTAAGCATTTTCCTGAACTGTCTGTGAGTGCTTCTCAGATACCTTGGTCTGTAGATGATGGTATCAGAACCATGCTTCCGATTATGCAGAGTGATATTCATCTCCAAAAGGGTAACACTGTGTTGATTATTGATGCAAAGTATTATAGTCACACCACGCAAACGCAATATGATAAGCATACACTTCATTCTAATAATATGTATCAGATTTTTACCTACGTTAAGAATCGAGATTATGCGTTTGGAGAAGCTGAGCATAAAGTGTCCGGAATGCTTCTATATGCAAAAACAGAAGAAGAGATGCAACCAGACAATGTGTATCAGATGCATGGAAATCAAATAACAGTAAGGACATTGGATTTGAATCTTCCATTTACAGAAATAGCAGGACAGCTAAATGCAATCGTGAAAACGCATTTTGATTTATAAGCGATGAAGAAATGTTTGTATTATGTCGTTGCACATTAAATGCAGAGAATCCTGAATATAGAGAGGAAGTGTTTGATTATTTCAGAATGTTTAGCGAAGTCAACTCGGTCTAAAGGAAGAAGAATTATTTTAATCATCTTTTCTATATTTATATTAATCTGTATTTTTTTCAAAATCATATTTTGGGTAGAAA
>OGOG01001230.1_pt1 | contig 25871 bp, 14 predicted proteins | sample 1552581 | NCBI WGS metagenome assembly OGOG01 (sample SAMEA2580152, study PRJEB22360) | human gut metagenome | biome: human gut; feature: human-associated habitat; material: faeces | place: Denmark | collected 2008/2010 | reverse complement strand
CGCCGAAGATGTTCTTACGTCCTGCGGCAGCCCATTCGTCTACGTACTCAGCCATCGTAGAAGAGGGAGTGATGGGATAGATAGCAGCTACTTCAGAGAACATATACGAGATATGTGCAGCAGCCTGGTTACCATCACAAGTGATGAATTTCTTCTGTTTAGTCATAACTAAAATTAATATTTAAGTAAATAATTCATTTAATATAAAAGGCCGAACATCCAGAGGGGAATCTGGTTCTCCCTGCCTATTTCGGCTTTGTGCAGTGCGTACGTCACACCGGGATTGTTCTTTATTTTCACTCCTTCGCAGCAGATCTTGAATGGCATTACCTCGTCCACCATGAATGAGATGTTTTTGTCCCCCTTGTGTACTTTGTGGTCTTTCCACATCGTGTTTACGAAGAAGGTGTCGAGTACGTCCTGTTCTTCCACTTTGACGGGGTAAATGGAGTACATCAGGTTGGAGTTGTGCATCATGATCTTTGAAGGTTTCTTGGGGAACTCTTCTCCCTTGGGATATACAAGATTGATCATGCGCGCATCTGCCAAATATTTGATGTAATTCATTACTGTTGCACGGGATGTCTCGATGTCCGTAGCGAGTTGGCTTACGTTGGGCGCTTTCGGTCCGTCGACCGCCAACAGATAGAGTAATTTCTTTATCTTTGAAAGATATTTCAGTTCGATTTGTTTGATGAGCAGGATGTCTACTTCCACCATCATGTTCATGGTCTTAAGCAGATTTTCCGAGAAGTTGCGCTTTTCGAGGAAGAAGGGGTAGAATCCATGATGCAGATAGTCTTGGAAAAAGTCCATCGGACGGACTTTTGAAAGTATCCCTTTGGCTATCTGTTCGTGGTTGCTGAGAATTTCTTCCAGTGAGTATGCCCGGAACTTCATGCCCGTCTGAAGGTTGAGGAATTCGCGGAATGAAAGACCACGCAGATTGTAACTCTTTACGATGTCGCACAGCTCGAGATTCTCCTCTTTGAGACGCATCACGGACGAACCGGTGAAGACGATCTTCAAATTGGGAAAACGGTCGTAACACATACGCAGCTCCTTGCTCCAGTCCGGATGTTTGAAAACCTGGTCGATCAATAATACCTTTCCGCCCCGGCGTTGGAATTCGTTGGCGAAGTCCACCAGGCTATGACCGGAAAAATAGAAGTTGTTCATGTTGATGAAAAGGCAGGAACGATCCGTTCCGAACTTCTCTTTGGCATATTGAAGGAGAAAAGTGGTTTTTCCTACGCCACGTGTACCTTTGATACCGATCAGGCGATCGCCCCAGTTAATTTCATCCATCAAGTCGCGACGAACGGGAGCGTTAGTGTGTTCAACCAAGTATGCGTGTGTGCGGTAGAATGATTCCATTTCTTTTCTTTGGTTTTTCGGGTACAAATATACTTCTTTTTCTGATAATTGCAAAGTAGAGATAGCAAAATTGTGCTTTTGTTTAACAAGTTTAGTGCTTTCGATACGATGGAGTGTATCGCTCAACGGAAGTATGTTTATCATTCTGACGTTTTGTCAATGTGATATTCCTGTCTGCTCAGGAGGGTGAAATCTACCGTCAATAGGGCATTTGGTTTCAAAAAACGCAGCCATTTCGAATTAGGATTTATTCTTTTGTTACCCCCTTGGCAAGTTGTGTTGCAAATGTAGTGAAAGTTTGTTCTCTTTCGATGAATTGTGAGAAATAATATTGTTTTAACTTTCTTTTTGATGGCATGGAAAGGTTGAAATTAGGGAGCTGTTATGTGCTAACGAATGTGAATGAACTTGGTTTTAGGGCTGAAAAGAGCGGGCCGGTGAGGAAGAGACGGTTGGTCGGTGGGGAAGAGGTGGTTGGTCGGTGAGGAAGGGACGGTTGATCGGTGAGGAATTAATGGTTGATCGGTGAGGAATAGTTACTCAACACGATAGAAATAGCTATCTGACACGTTGGGAATAGCTATCCAACGGGATGGATAACGGACTTTTTGTGTATATTTGTGAAATTTTACCCGGATAGCACACCGTTTCGTTCCTATAGCGAAGGGATGGTGTCATCCGAAACTATAAATATTGGAATAATTGATACTGAATGTTTAGATAAATGGTCAGAATGTCAAAAAGAGAACTCTATATTTTCAATCCGGACAACGATCTGGCATTGGCAAATGGTGAAGCAAACTATATGCCTCCGGCCTCTGCCCAGCAGATGGCTTCCGACTTGGCTTTACTCCCGGCATGGTATGCTGCCCCCGGCAGCGCGGTGTTGGCGCCATCGGCTTACAATCTTGTTTTTCTCCGTGAAATGCAACGTCTGTTGCCAATTCCGGTGGACTTGATGACTGCACCGGAACTGGCTTCGGACGGGCAGTTTACCCCTGTTCCCTGGGGCTGGAATCCGGCTTTGAGGAAAAAGCTGCTGCTTGCGGGGGTAGAGGAAGACGGGCTGCCTTCTTTGGGACATATTGCAGAGTTGCGCAGACTTTCCCACCGTATGCAGGTGGTAGAGTTGTTATCCCGTTTGCAATTGAATGAATATTTCTGTGGGGAATCGCATTATCTGACTCGGCCTGAGGAATGGCAGAGCTTTGTCGAAGAGCATAAGTCATCTTTGTTGAAAGCCCCTCTTTCGGGTAGTGGTAAAGGGCTGAACTGGTGCAAGGGTATGTTTACTTCTTCCATTTCCGGGTGGTGCAAGCGGATAGCAGCATTGCAGGGTGGGATAATGGCAGAGCCTGTATATGATAAGGTAATAGATTTTGCTATGGAATTCTGTTCGGACGGTTTAGGTAAGGTTCGTTTTGTGGGTTACTCTGTATTTGCCACGAATCGGAGTGGAGCCTATGAAGGCAACGTGTTGCAATCCGACGAGCAGACGAGGCGTGAGCTTTCGGCTTATGTCCCGGGTGAATCGACACTTCGATTGCAGTCGGTGCTTGAAGAAGAATTATCCTTGCGTTTCGGTCGTCATTATGCCGGCTACTTGGGCGTGGATATGATGCTTTGCCGTTTCCCCGGTTCTGCCCCCGAATTCCGAATTCATCCCTGTGTCGAAATCAACCTGCGGATGAATATGGGAGTCGTGGCTCATATGTTGTATGACAGATATGTGGCTCCTTCATCGTGCGGCCGTTTTTCCATTACTTATCATCCGGCTCCCCATGAGGCATTAAAAGACCACGAGCGGATGAGGTCTGAATATCCGTTGGAAATTGAAAACGACAAGATTGTTTCAGGATATCTTCCATTGGTTCCGGTACATAGGTGGACATCGTACGGGGCATTGGTAAAGATTGAAAGGATTTCCTAGCCGATATTACTAAAATCCTTGTACTGCTTTTCCCTCATTCCCATAACGGTCCACTGCCGTTACTGCGAAATATATCTTTTCTGTCCAAGGATAGATGGGGGCATACGTATATTGAGTTCCTCGCACATTTTGCGCAATGATATTTTCCGGGTTCGTTGTATCTACCGGATAAGTATCCGATGCATAAATCACATATCTCGGCATATTCATCCGGTCATTGTCTGTTGCCGCCTGCCAGGTGAGCAATAGGCAACCGTTTCCTTCAGGTGATATTCTTAAGTCGGACGGTGCGGTAGGGGCTTCATTGTCAAGCCACGGCATCGGTGGTTGGAGAGCGGGATATCTGTAAAAGTTCTCTTCCAGCTCATCGTAGATGCCCTGCGTGTTGTCCATCAGATATTGCACGCGATAGTGAGCTTCGCCTGCCAAACCGTGGCTACGGACGAAATTGATTTGGCGGTCGATGTCCTCGCGTATCCAGTTCCCTTCATCGGGGTGAAGGAAATAGATCCCCAAGCCCGGAATCACTTGCCTTCCGTTGCTTTGTTCCTGCCAATCGAGGACGAATGGGTAGAAATTATTCTGCCTGAAATATAACATCGGATAAATCTGATCCTGTATGCCTTCGCCCAACCATCCCTGCGGATCTTGGTAAACGGTGTTGAAGGCATTCCAACCGCGCGAAGAGTAACGTGAGGTATCTTTGTACTTTCCTACCGGGCATGTGCTTACCTTCACCCAAGGTTTTATCTCTTTTACACCTTTATATATATAGCGTACGATATCCGTCAGGTTGTCCCGGCGCCATTGTGCCAAAGAACGTCCTTTGCCATAACGTTTGAAATCATAACTGTCCGGAAAGCGCGGGGCATTTTCGGGGTATCGCAGATAGTCGAAATGTACCCCGTCCACGTCATACCGTGTCACCACCTCCCGTACCAGCTTCATCAGATATTCTTTGGTGGAAGGATGTCCGGGATTGAGGAAGTATTCGTTTTTATATGCGACACAAATCTCCTTTCTCTTCTTCGTGACGGATTGGTTGCCCAGACTCGCTACATGCCTCCGGTTGCCCAAAGGAATGGTCACCATCCATGCGTGGCATTCCATGCCGCGTTTATGGCATTCAAGAACGGCAAATGCCAACGGGTCGTATCCCGGATCACCGCCTGTCTTTCCCGTTAGGATGGAATTGAAAGGCTCGATGGATGACTTGTAGATTACGTCTCCCCGTGTACGTGTTTGGAACAGCACGGTGTTGAAGTTGGCTGCTTTCAACTTATCCAGTATGTCGGTCAGCTCTTTTTGCTGGCGACGAATACTTTCGGGAGTGGTGGTGGCCTTGCTACGAGGCCAGTCCAAGCCATAAACAGCCGTTACCCAGGCGGCACGGACTTCATACTTAGGCTGTGCTGCGGCTGGAATGAGTAAAAATAAGGTGAGCAAGGAAAGAATATATCGTTGCATGGATTAATTTTGTTACTTAGTTCCGCAAAGTTAGTAAAAGTGTCGGTATTCTTGCGCGTTTCGTGAGATTATGTTACATTTGCATGGCTATCTGTTTCATGATTTAGTAATTCATAATAAATAAACCTGTGAAGAAAGTTAGAAAATCAACTTGGGTGACTGTAGCCCTGCTTATCTATGTTTCTGCAACGGCAGCTTATCTACTGCCGCGCAATACAGAGATGGGTGATACAGAGAAATATTTAACCCTTGCAGCTTCGTATGTCATTGTCTTTGTTCTCTGGCTGGTACTGAGGAAAAAAGAAAAGTTACAACAAGAACGCAAGGAGAGGGAACATTATGATAATTTAAAGAAATGAGTGTATGAAGAAAGTTGCATTGATTATTTGTCTGTTGGTGGCATCGTTGGGTGCCAAAGCACAGTTTGAACAAGGAAAGTGGATTGTTAATCCATCGTTGACCGGGCTGGACTTTTCGTATACGAAAAACGATAAAGCAAAATTCGGTGTCGGAGCCCAGGTAGGTACATTTGTGGCAGAAGGCATTGCGTTGATGGTGAATGCCGGAGCAGACTGGAGCAAGCCGATCGATATCTATACCATTGGGGCCGGAGGCCGGTTCTATTTTAATAAAACCGGTATTTATCTGGGAGCCGGTTTCGACCTGAACCGTTACCGATTGAATGGCGGGCATGGTGATACGGATTGGGGACTCGGAGTGGAAGCTGGCTATGCTTTCTTTTTATCACGTACGGTGACTCTTGAACCGGCAGTTTATTATAAATGGCGTTTCAACGACAGTGATCTTTCTAAGTTCGGCATTAAGCTTGGCTTCGGATTCTATTTCTGATAGTCTTCCTTTTGTTAAAAATAGTGCAGTTGATAGGGGACGAAGAACGGAATAATTCAAAAAACATTATTTTTGTTGTCAGTTTATGTAAAACACGAAAGGACAATGAGAAAAAATGCTTTAAGAATTGTGCTGGTTACAGTTGTTGTAGTTCTCTGTCACTGTAATTATTTGAACGCACAAGGTTGGAGTTATCCGACAGAACAGATTCAAGACCTTCCTTATGAAGATGGTATGGGGACAGAAGAAGCTCCTTACCGGATTACTAATGCCCAGCAATTGGCGAACCTGTCTTATTATGTAAATAATGGAGTAGGATACGAAGGGATCTATTTCGCTCTGGCAGCGGACATCGATCTAAACCCGGGTTATACGTTTGGCAAGGACGGGACAATAAGTGGTGGGGATGCACCGCAACAGTGGGTGCCGATCGGTACATATACTGGTTACAATGATAAAGATTTCAAAGGCTCTTTGGATGGGCAAGGGCATACTATCCGTGGAATATATCTCACGTTTCAACAGGATTGTGAGGGGTTGTTTGGAGTGATCAAGAATGGAAATGTCCGGAATTTGACTATTAGCAATTCTCTTATTATAAATAATAACAAGGAGAATATTGAAGGGTATTGTGCCGGATTATTCGCTGGATACGCCCTTGATGTGAATTTTGTAAATTGCCGCAATGAGTCCTCTATCTATGGTAGATCCGATAATTGTGAAAGGTGTGTCATAGGAGGGATTGCCGGTATTTTCTATGCAGGAGACAAGGCGACCGTTTTCAAGGATTGTCATAACAGTGGAAATATTTCAGCAATTGAAGTAGAAAATGGATATAATCCATATCATATCTATACAGGAGGTATTATCGGTCGGGTGATGGGGGGATTTGGAAATATTCATGAAATGTACCGTTGCACTAATTCCGGAGATATCAGCAGTACAGGCATGTCGGGTGGATTGGCAGGGGCTATTGATGGATTTTATGCTTGCTCTAATCTGGATAATACAGGAACAATTTCCGGAGAACTTTATGTAGGAGGAATTTTCGGACAGGGAGGGCATTACTCTGACGGTAAATTGTTGGAGGCATGCACTAATACGGGGCGTGTGTTTTCAAATTTTGCACTAGCTATTGGAGGTATTATAGGCGATGGTGGATATGCTGAAATTATAAACTGCGCGAATAAAGGAGAGATAGAAGTAACGGGAAAACGTTCTGATAACAGGTGTTATACAGGAGGAATTATTGGAAATCCGTATTACAATACAGGGAATGCACCTGTAATCAATTTGACTGGTTGCTATAATTTGGGAAACATTACCATTGACGATGGCCACTGCGGTGGTTTGATAGGTCAGTGCCCGACCTATTCCAAATGTAAGATGGAGAAATGTTACAATGCTGGAATGATTGCCAATCGTAAAGGTACTGCCGGTGGGCTGACTTCTGAGATTTGGAAGGATGGTAGCAGCATAATAAATTGCTATAACACAGGTGATGTAAGCGGGAACATACGCTCTACAGGTGGTTTGGTGGGTGTTTGTTGTTCAGCTTCTGATATAATTTATTGCTATACAACGGGTTCTGTTACTCCTATAGATGACTTTATGGGGCCTGAAGTGGGTGGTTGTGGAAGCGTAATTGGATGTGTAACTCAAATTAATTCAATTCATCACTGCTATTATCTTTCGTCCGAAGATATGCCTGCTATTGGGGTGGATTATGCACACATTCCTGATTCTTCCTTGATGGCAAAAACGGCTGATGACTTTGCCGGTGGCCAAGTTTGCATCTTGTTGAATGACACACAATATCCTACTCCTTGGGGGCAGGAACCGGGTAAGGACCCGACTCCGTTACTGAATGGGAAAGGTAATCCTGAAGTGTCTGGTATCGAAACAATCGAGCAAGGTGAATATAAAGGTGAGACGGTAATATATGATCTGACAGGACGGAAAGTTGAATCGACAAAGGGATTGAAAGGCATTTACATCGTAAACGGGAAAAAAGTTTTGTTTACTGGAGTTATGCCGTGAAGGCTCTTTTATTAGTTTTTATATTTGAAGGAGGACTTTACAGGATCAGGTTTATTGCCGCGTATCTGTAAAGTCCTCCTTTCCTTTTATGATTTCCAAATAACCGTTTTTAATATTGCAACTTCTCTTTGAGGAATTGGCCCGTATAGCTTGCTCCGCATGCAGCGATCTCTTCCGGTGTTCCCGTAGCTACAATGTAGCCTCCTTTATCACCGCCTTCCGGCCCCAAATCGATTATATGGTCGGCACACTTTATCATATCCATATTATGTTCGATGATGATAATGGTATGCCCGCGGCGAATCAATGCATCGAATGCATCCAGTAGTTTGCGGATGTCATGGAAGTGCAGTCCGGTGGTCGGTTCATCAAAGATAAACAGGGTAGGATCGGCCTTTTCCTGACTTAGGTAAAATGCCAGTTTTACACGTTGGTTCTCACCACCAGACAGGGTAGAGGAGGACTGGCCTAATTTGATATACCCCAGGCCGACATCCTGCAAGGGGATTAGTTTCTTGACTATCTTCTTTTGCCCATGTTCGGTGAAGAACTCGATGGCTTGGTTGACGGTCATCTCCAGTACGTCATAGATGTTCTTGTCTTGGAACTTCACTTCCAGTGTGTCTGCTTTGAAACGTTTTCCGTGACAGGACTCACATTCCAGAACCAAGTCCGCCATAAATTGCATTTCGACCGTAATCGTACCGTCACCCTTGCACTCTTCACAACGGCCTCCTTCGCTATTGAAACTGAAGTATCCCGCAGTGTATCCCATCTGTTTGGCTAACGGCTGTTCAGCCCACAGCTTGCGGATTTCATCGTAAGCCTTGATATAGGTCACCGGGTTGGAGCGTGAAGACTTGCCAATCGGGTTCTGGTCTACGAACTCTATGTTTCTAAGGTTTCGGATATCGCCTCCGATGGAGACGAACTCTCCCGGGCGGTCACTGCACTCGTCCAATTCTCTTTTCAGTGCCCGGTAAAAGATATCACGCACCAAGGTGCTTTTTCCCGAACCGGAAACTCCCGTTACTACCGTCATTACATTCAACGGGAAACGGACATCTACTCCCTTCAGGTTATTTTCACGTGCGCCTTTTATTTCGATATAATTATTCCAGGGACGGCGGTTTTCCGGTACGGGAATCTGTTCTTCTCCCAACAGATAGTGTACTGTATGGCTATTACTACCTTTTTTAAGATCTTTCATATCTCCCTGATAAACCACTTCTCCACCGAGCCGTCCGGCATTCGGCCCGATATCGATAATATAATCAGCGGCACGGATGATCTCTTCATCATGTTCCACCACGACAACCGTATTGCCTAACGCCTGCAATTCACGCAAGACATGGATCAGCCGTTCAGTATCTCTGCTATGGAGGCCAATGCTTGGTTCATCCAGAATATAAAGGCTTCCTACCAGGCTGCTACCTAAGGAGGTAGCCAGATTGATGCGTTGGCTCTCACCTCCTGAGAGGGAATTGCTCAGGCGGTTTAGTGTCAGATATCCCAATCCCACATCTATCAGGAAGCGGATACGGCTGTTGATCTCCAATAAAATGCGGCGGGCTACATTCGTATCATGCTCATTCAGCTTCAGCTCATCAAAAAACTTCTTTAATTCCGTGATAGGGAGATCTACTAGTTCGGATATATTTTTTCCGCCTACACGTACATATCCGGCCTCCGGCTTCAATCGTGTACCGTGGCATCTGGGGCAAAGCGTTTTGCCCCTGTATCGAGCCAACATTACGCGGTATTGTATCTTATATTGGTTTTCTTCCAACATTTTAAAGAAGGCATTGATACCTTCAAAGTATTTTGTCCCTTCCCATAGCATACAGCGTTGCTCATCGGTCAGTTCATAGTAAGGGGTGAATATCGGAAGTCCGGCTTTTTCAGCACCGCGGATTACCATGTCTTTCCATTCGCCCATCTTTTCTCCGCGCCAACAGACAATTGCTCCGTCATAAATCGAGAGCGAACGGTTGGGTACTACAAGATGCTCGTCAATTCCGATTACCTTGCCAAAACCTTCGCATTCGGGACAGGCTCCGACAGGAGAGTTGAATGAGAACATCTGGTCGTTCGGTTCTTCAAACGTGATCCCGTCCGCTTCGAACTTGGTGCTGAAAGTATGCAGCCGAGTTGTTCCGTCCGGTAAGTAAAAACGGAGCATGCATGTTCCGTCTCCTTCATACATGGCAGTTTCTGCAGAATCCGTCAAGCGGCTGACAGCATCTTTTGAGTTAGTTACCGACATACGATCGATAAGCAGGTATACCACGTCTTTGGGGGATGGTTTATATTCGTCGATGCGAACCATTTCTCCATTTACTTCAAGACGGTTAAAACCCTGCTTGAGATCCATTTCCAACTGTTCCGTTAGGGTACGTCCTTCATGGAGCAATATCTGTGTAAGTACTGTATACCGTGTCCCTTCGGGATAAGACAGCATGCAGTTCACAATGTCTTCCGGTGAATGTTTCTTCACTTCTTGTCCGCTGACAGGACTGAAAGTCCGTCCTACACGGGCATAAAGCAAACGAAGATATTCGTATATCTCGGTGGATGTTCCAACGGTAGAGCGAGGGTTACGGCTGTTGACCTTTTGCTCGATGGCTATTGCAGGCGGAATGCCTTTGATAAAATCACATTCCGGCTTGCTCATCCGTCCCAGGAATTGGCGGGCATAACTGCTGAGGCTCTCCACATAGCGACGCTGTCCCTCAGCATAAAGCGTGTCGAATGCAAGGGATGACTTGCCTGATCCCGAAAGACCTGTAATGACAACGAGCTTGTTACGGGGAATATCTACGTCGATGTTTTTGAGGTTGTTGACTCTGGCTCCTTTGATGGATATATTTTTATTTTCTGACATATCAGGTTCCTTTCTATAGATGGTCGGCAAAGTTAGCGATTTTATTGCCAGAACGGAGTAAGGAGAGGCTTTCTATACGGGTTAAGATTTGTTATATTTTGAAATAGATTATGACTGCTTGTTAATAAAAGTGGTAATTTAGTCACGATATTTAAATATGATATTGAAAAGGATTGACTCATGAAAAATATTCGGTTCGTTTTCTGTATAGTCATTCTTCTTTTTGCATGTATTTACCCTTCATGGGGCATAGACAAAACAAAGAATCTAAAAATGTTGGCTGACAGTGCTAAAAGTTTGTCAGGTAAGAGTGAATTCGTATCTGTCAACAGAGCTTATATGAATTTGGCTCGGGAGTTGGAAGATACAATGCATATTGAAGCGGCTTATAATGATTTATTCAATCATTATTATCAATTGGGTGAAGTGGACAGTTTGCGAGTTGTCTGCTATGAATTAATGGACTGGTATAAAGGCCATGATAAGTCAAATGACCGCTATCAGATGTGGCGGCAATATATCCAGCGATTGACTGAAAGCGGTAGACAGGATGAAGCCATTGCCGAAACGGATCTCCTCAGTAAAGACGCGGAGAAAAACAATAATTCTTATGGTCATGCATGCAGTGAGATGTGCATCGGCTATAATCATCGTGTATTCAGTAACAACGTAAAGCTCTGTCTGGAATATTATAACAATGCCTTGAAGATATTTGAAGATGCCGGTTATAATGATGATGCCTATGTGGTTTGCCTGAATATTGTGCAGACTTATCTTGCCAGGCAGGAATACGGGGGTGTACAATGTTATCTCGATCGTATGGAAAAGCTCCGGGAAAAAATGAAAACTGCGGGAAAAGATATTCGGGAGAATCTGTACATGCGTTTTCTTCAGTTCAGAGTGATAGCAACATTAGCTCATGAAGGGAAAGTTGCGGCTGATGGATTTATCCGCGAAACTGATAGTTACTATTCGAGCCATCCGGGTTGCGTTGCTAAGGATGCATGGTATGGCTATAAAATCATGTGTTCGCGTACTCTCGGTGATCTGGAAGGGTCATTGAGGTACTTGGACTCATTGATGGATTATCATAAGTCTATTGGTGCTTGCTATCCTGCCAATCTGCTGATGAAAGCACAATATCTTGAAATTGCCGGCCGGTTGAAAGAGGCATGTAAAGAATATGCCAATTATGCACATGTCAATGATTCGGTTCGTTCGGTAGAGTTGGACGACCAATTAAGCAAGTATACGGTGCAGTTCGATGTGAACAAGCTGAAGATGGAAAAACTGGAGTTGAGTGCTGAAGTCAGCCGGAATCGTTTGATTGCCGTGCTTTCGGTGAGTGCATGTATTCTGGTGTTACTTATCATTCTTGCCTATTTTTATATTCGTACATTGTCTATGAATAGGAAACTGGATGCTGCCAATAAAGCAGTTATTAAAGCCAGTCGCATTAAAAGTTCCTTTATTCAACACATTACGCATGAGATTCGTACTCCGCTTAATTCCATTGTAGGATTTTCGTCATTATTGGCGAATGGCGGTACAAGTGAAGAAGAAAACCGGGAATATAGCATGCAAATAGAAGCAAGCAATGCCTATCTGCTCGATCTGGTAAATAATGTAGTGGATATTGCCGATATGGATTCGCAGACTGAGGATATGCCTAGACGCTCTGTCGATGTAGATGCTTGTTGCCGGGAGTGTATTGCTGAAGTACGACCTTCCGTAAAGCCTGAAGTCGAAATGCAATATGAACCTTTGCCTCAACCGGTGACTTTGCAAGCTGTCGGGCCGTGGGTTAAGCGGGTATTGCTGGCTCTTCTCAATAATGCTGCAAAGTTCACTCAATCAGGCTATATACGTCTTCGTTACGAGAACGACAGGCAACATCACTTGGTACGTTTCATCGTGGAAGATTCCGGTCCTGGAATTAGCGAGGAATATAAGGACAGCATTTTCGAACGTTTTGTCAAAGTGGATAATTTCACTCCGGGGACGGGGTTGGGACTTGCCGTAGTGCATCAGATCATGGATATTGTGGATGGGAAGGTCTATTTGGATACAACATATGACGGTGGCGCGCGATTTATCGTTGAATGGCCTGCCGAATAGTTGGAGATAATGCGGATTATTGTATCTTTGCGCTGCATAATCGATTGAAAATAACAATATGAATCTTAGAACCTTTACCATTCTTTTGTCGGTCTTATTCCTTTCAATGGGAATGAAGGCTCAGACTCCGGGTAGTAGTGCTTATCCGAAACGTGAATTTCGTGCAGCATGGATCCAAACCGTTAACGGGCAATTCAAAAGTATGCCTACGGAGAGAATACAACAGATACTCATTGAACAACTTAACTCATTGCAAGGTGCGGGCATCAATGCAATCATTTTTCAGGTACGTCCTGAGGCTGATGCACTTTATGCTTCTCAACTGGAACCGTGGAGCCGTTTCTTGACAGGTGTACAGGGTAAAACACCGACTCCTTATTGGGACCCGATGCAATTCATGATTGATGAATGTCACAAACGGGGTATGGAGTTTCATGCCTGGATTAATCCTTACCGGGCAAAAACCAACCTGAACGTGACGCTTGCCGATAATCATCTATATAACATTCATCCGGAGTGGTTTGTTACATATGGAAACCAACTCTATTTTGATCCGGCATTACCGGAAAGTCGTAAGCATATTTGCATGGTGATTACCGATATCGTTTCCCGTTATGATGTGGATGCCATCCATATGGACGATTACTTCTATCCTTATCCTGTTGCCGGGAAAGATTTCCCCGATGATAACAGTTTCGCCCGTTACGGAGGAGGTTTTACGAACAAAGCCGACTGGCGTCGCAGCAATGTGAACATCCTTGTCAAAAAGATACATGAGACTGTGCGTGAAATAAAACCGTGGGTAAAGTTCGGGATCAGTCCTTTCGGCATTTATCGTAATGAAGGCACTGATCCGCTGGGGAGTAAGACAAATGGTCTGCAAAATTATGATGATCTGTATGCTGATGTCTTGCTGTGGGCACGCGAAGGCTGGATCGATTATAATATTCCGCAAATATATTGGGAAATCGGTCATCCTCGTGCTGATTATGAGACTTTGGTAAACTGGTGGGCAAAACATACGGAGAATCGTCCTCTTTTCATCGGCCAATCTGTGATGAACACTGTAGAGCATGCCGATCCGAAGAATCCTTCCATCAATCAATTACCCCGTAAGATGGCTTTGCAGCGTGCTTACCAAACGATCGGAGGTAGTTGCCAATGGCCTGCCAGCTCGGTGGTGGAGAATGCGGGGAAATATCGCGATGCCTTGGTACAGGAATATCACAAATATCCTGCTCTCGTTCCTGTATTCGACTTTATGGACAACGAAGCTCCGGATAAAGTTCGGAAAGTGAAACCTGTATGGACTGCGGATGGATATATGCTATTTTGGACAGCCCCGAAAGCAAAAACCGAAATGGACCGTGCTGTTCAGTATGTGGTATATCGTTTTGACAGTAAAGAAACGGTAAATATCGATGATCCTTCTCATATCGTGGCCATAACAAGAGATAACTTCTATAAGTTACCCTATGAAAATGGTAAAACAAAATATCGTTATGTCGTTACTGCTCTCGATCGTCTGCATAATGAATCGAAATCAGTAAGCAAGAAAGTAAAATTATAAAGAAAAAGTAAGGGTAGGAGCGTACTTGCAAAAGCACGTACTTAACATCGTATAAAGTACGTATTCTAATCGGGTAAAATACGTACTTTATACGATGTTAAGTAGGGCTTTTGAGAAGATGATATACTTAATAAAAAAGAAGTCCTGCTATACCACAAGCAATAATCATCAATATAGGATTTGTTTTGTATTTTCTTGTCCCGATAAAAGCAACGAGAAAGATTAGGATGCTGACAATAAAGGAATAGGTATCTTGAGTGGGAGATCCGAAGTTTTCTACATTCATCAGTACCAATGCTGCTGAGGCTAACAGGCCTACTACAGCTGGGCGTAGTCCGCTGAAAATGGCTTCCACTATGGGATGCTTCTGATATCTAAGAAAGAATTTACTGATTGTGAGCATTAATATGAAAGAAGGTAGTACCACGGCAAACGTGGCTATAACCGATCCCCAGATGCTGCCTGTTGATGTGAATCCGACGTAGGTTGCTGCATTGATCCCAATGGGACCCGGTGTCATCTGACTGATGGCAACTATATCCGTGAATTCTTGTGAACTGACCCATCCATAACGAGTGACTACTTCTCCCTGAATCATCGAAAGCATGGCATATCCTCCTCCGAAACCAAAAAGGCCGATTTTAAAAAAAGTATAGAATAACTGTAAGTAGATCATGGCTGATAATTATGATTGATGAATTTAGTTTCTTCTTCTTCTTTTCCATTGTCCCCACAGGAATCCCCCTATTCCTGCTGCGATGATTATCCATATCGGAGAGAATCCGAGTAACCAGATCAGTAGTGCGGAGACCACGGGAATCCACATGTTATATCGGTTGATCCGGGCCGATTTTGCCATCGTGAATGTCGGTGCGGCAATCAAGGCTACGACCGCTGGACGAATTCCTTTGAATATCCGTTCCACGATGACATTGTCCTTGAAATTATGGAAAAATAGTGCAATGGCAAGGATAATGATAAACGATGGTAGCACAGTTCCCAATGCCGTAATGATACTGCCCCGTATCCCCTTCAATTTGTATCCGATGAATATGGAAATATTTACCGCCAGTATTCCAGGCGCAGATTGTGAGATTGCTAACAAATCCATAAAATCATCCTGGGCTATCCATTTTCTCTTTTTTACTATCTCATTCTCAATAAGTGGAACCATTGCATAGCCTCCACCGATAGTAAAAGCACCTATTTTAAAAAAGATGCCGAATGCTTCCAGATAAATATTCACTCTTCCGATTCCTCCTTGTCTTTAATTTTTTTCTCTTTTTGTGTGGATGCCTTTGCATATTTGCTGGGACTCATATTAAAATGCTTCTTGAAGACTTCACGGAAATATTTCGCATCATTGAAACCTGTCATGTCTGATATTTCATTGATGTTATGCTCTCCTTCTTTCAATAGTTTTGCAGCTCGTTTCAGACGTATTAAGCGGACATAGTCACTTGGCGTCTGGTTTGTCAATGCCCTGATTTTATTATATAAACTTGTACGGCTCATGTTGAGCAGTTCGCAAAGTACATCGACATTAAATTCTGAATTGTCGATATTTTCATCAATACCCTTATTTACCGTATCGATAAATTTCCAATCTAGTTCATTGGAACAATTAAGACGTATGTCCTGTTCTTCTTCTTTATCATTTTCTGTATCTAGACTGGAGAATTTGCTTCTTAAGAGTGCGCGGTTGGTCAACAGGTTGGCAATCGTAGCTTTCAGAATACCGATATTGAAGGGCTTCACCACATATTCGTCTGCACCAGTCTTTAGGCCGTCCAGAATATTTTTCTCAGCATTGAGTGCTGTTAATAAAATAATAGGAATATGGGAAGTTTCGATATCGTTTTTGAGAATAGAACACAGTTCGTCACCTTGCATTTCGGGCATCATGATATCCGAGATGATCAGTTCCGGTTTATAGCCCTTTACGATGGATAGTGCTTCCTTACCATTACTGCATACTTGTACAGTATATTGTTCCGAAAGTGTATGTTTCAGATAATCACGTAATTCATCATTATCTTCTACGACCAGTATGCGTTGGCGGCTTTCATCCTGTTTTATTTTTGCATTCTCGTATATTTCCGGTGTCGGCAATGTCTCATTTGGCTGGACTGGTAATTTTGTATTGCTCTTAGTTGCCAGATGTGCTTTGTTTAACTGCTTATTGTCTTTCGGGAAAGTAATCTTAATGAGCGATCCCTGATGTTCCACGCTGTTCAGATATATCTTACCCCGGTGCAGATGAACTAGTTTCCAAACGAGCATTAATCCGATGCCACTTCCGGTTACTTTGGAATTGATGGCGTTGCTGCCACGGAAATGCATTCTGAACAGTTTCTTTTGTTCACTTTGGGGGATACCGATACCGGTATCTTTTACTTCAATGCTCCATGTGTCTGGGTTTTCACTGACAAAGATATGTACACTTCCGCTTTCTAACGTATATTTCAAAGCATTAGAGATGATATTCTTCAATATGGAGTCCATTTTGTCTTTGTCGAACCATACGTTTAAATAACGGAAATTACTTTCATAGGTGAAGTTTATATGTTTCACCATGGCATACGGACGGAAGGCGTTGAATGTTTCTTCCATATATGTATTCAGTTCATATTCTGAAATATACAAATCTGAAGAATATACATCCGCCCGTTCGAAATTGATCAGGTTGGTTGTCAATCGTAATAAAGCGTTTACATTGCGCAACGCGGTATTCATATTGGATATTCCGTCCTTACTCAGCGTCTCTTTTTCGCGTAATTCTTCTAGTGGGGCTTTGATTAAAGTTAAAGGTGTCCGGATGTCGTGTGCCGTATTGATAAAGAAGTGTATTTTCTCATCCGATATTTTTCTTTGCTTTCTCATGATCACGATACGGATCACTGTAGCAGCGATTAAGAGAATAATGCCGGTATAAGCCAACAAAGCCCATGGCGATAGCCATATGGGTTGGGCTATAATAATTTTCATTTCTCTTTCTTCAAGGGTGATTCGTTTGTCCTCATTCGAAACAGCCTGAACTCGCAAAGTATATTCACCCGGATTCAGATTGGTGAACCGGATGATGTTTTCACTTTCCGGACGGCTCCATTCGTCAAAGAATCCTTCAAGTTTATACTTGTATAGAATATTTGAAGGGTAATCATAATTGATAGAAGATACTTTGATGGAAAAGATGTTCTGATTATATTTTAGATAAAGTTCTTTCGTATCATCAATATCGATCTTCAACGGTGAATTATCATCTCCCGGATAGACTGTCTGATAGAAAAGGCGAAAATCGCTGAAAACCATCTTTGTAGAATAGGTTCTCGGTATCTTCATATCCTTATTGAATTCTACGGCTCCGTCCGAACTGCCGAATACGAAATATCCGTTTTTTCGTAAAGTTCCCGATTCTGCATTGAAATGAATGGTCATTAGCCCCTGTTCCTTCGTCCAGTTGTGGAATACTTTTTCTTCAGGATAGAAGCTTACCAATCCGTTTTCCGTGCTGATAAGAATATCTTTATCACCGTTCGAACGTATTGTATAGATATTATTCGAGATAAGGGCACAGTTGTCTACATGATAATGCGTAAACAGCTTTACGGTTGGGTCATAAATTAATAATCCCGAACCACCCGTTCCGATGTATAAACTTCCGTTCTCAGCCTGATAGAGTGAATAAATATAGGTTGATTCTACGGGCAGTTTGATTCGTTCGAAACTTCCGGTTTTCTTTTCCAGCAAGAATAGACCGGTTGCAGTGCCGATCCACAATTCTTTGTTGTTTTTCTCAACAATGGCTGTGATAGAGTTCAGCCCATTATAAGGTATAATTGTCTTTTCTCGCAGGTTTATTTGTTTTAGATTGTAGTAACCACCGGACCAGATGATACCTTCAGAATCTTTCATGATGGTACGGATATATTTATCAGGACGCATGTTTGTATTGGTGAAGTCTGATGGAGTGAAGAAATCTGTGGTCAGACTTTTCTTGTTTATCTGATGGATTCCCGAACTATAGCCCCCTGCCCAAATTATTCCGGGTTGTACTTCACATAAGGTGATAAATATATGGTTCTTGTTTTGCTTCTTTTCATTAAAAGAACTTAGAAAAGAGTGCCACTCACCTGTCTGTGTTCTATATAAGCTTATACCGTTATTAGTGGCATACCATAAATCTCCTTCTGAATCTTCAATAATGGAATTCACCTGATCATTGACAAGGGATTGTTTGTTGCCAATGGAGTGCTTGATCCAATTGTAACTTGAATATCGGTTATTGCGGATAGTGATTCCTATCGGGTAGTTTGCCATCCAGATTCTGCCTTCATCATCTAAATAAATATCATAGATATTATTGCCATTCATACCGTTATTTTTATTATAGTCAGCTACGATATACGGAGTCGTGTGGTAGGTATCTACGTTCATTTTGAAAACTCCGGCTCCATCCGTTGCGATTAATAACTCTTTATTATTTAATGGTTTAATGGCATTGATACTCATATCTGCCAGACTGTATTCCGGCTGATAACTTTGTTTGGTATTCATATCATATACGAATATACCTCTTTGGAAAGTCCCTATAAATAGTTTACGTGCTTTTTGATCGAAATATATTTCGTTGATTTGTATCATGATATTGTCCAACTTGTCGCAATGGATAGGTGATAAAGTGCCGTCTTTTAATTCGGCATAATGGATGCCTTCTTCCGTAGCAATATAATAATGGGTATCATCAATTTGAGCAACATCGGTTATCATCTCATTTACCGCATTTTTCAGATTAGTAACTTTGCGTTTCTGAGTGTCGTACAAATAGATTGTCTCTTCACAACAAAGCCAGATGATGTGGTTGCTGTCTATAAAGCTGAAGCTGACAGGGGCAGGCATATCTTTGTTTGTTGCTTCCGGAAGTTTATATTCTACAACAAATGTATCATGTTGTTCGTCATATCGGAATATTTTTCCTTTTTTCCCTATTTGCCAGATGGCACCTTCATCATCTATATAGAGCCAGTTAAGATTCAGCAATGAGTTTACTTCCTCTTTGCCATCCATTAATTTGTACTGTTTGAATTCTTTACCGTCGTAGCGGTCTACACCTTCATGCGTGAGGAGCCACATATATCCTTTGGGACCCTTTTGTATGGAGTATACTCTCCGGTTGCTCATGCCATCTTCTACACCGATGTATTTATAGGTTTGAGCAATACAAGTTAATGGAAGTAATACTAAGAGAAAAAGCCATTTCTTCATACTAATAAGACTTTTAGAATTATGTATTTCGATTTCCTGGGGGGTGAATGAATCACAAAAATAGGAAGTATTTTTGATATAACAAAATATTTCAGAAGGATAGATTTCCGCTTTTTATATCTACTTGACTAATATGATCCTGAATTTGTATATAGTGAACGTTGAATGAGTATTTGTTTTGAAAACAGAAAAAACAATTCGTTGTTTTGTGTGATTAGAGTAAACGAAAAGGCTGTCACCGGATAAAGTGACAGCCTTAGAACGATAAGAAATATCAGTGAATTATTTCATTTTCTCTTCTACCCACTTGCGTGCGTTGACAAATGCTTCGATCCAGGGAGTGACTTGATCGCTCTTCAACCGATCCGCAGGATAGTTGGCATTTTGCCAGGGGAACACAGAACGCTCCAAGTGTGGCATCATCGCCAAATGACGTCCATCGGTGCTGGCAATGGCAGCTATGGAATAGTCCGAACCGTTCGGATTACCTGGGTATTCATCGTAAGAATATTTTGCCACCACATTGTACTTGTCTTCCTCATAGGGAAGAGAAAATTTTCCTTCTCCGTGTGCCACCCAGACTCCCAGTTTGCTACCGCTCAATGAGCCGAACATGACGCTACGATTGGTCGGGATAGTCAGTCCGACAAAGGTCGATTCGAACTTGTGGGATTCATTATGTAGCATATGGGCTTTCTTTTTATGCTCAGGATTGATGAAGTTCAATTCTACCATTAGCTGGCAACCGTTGCAGATACCTAATGATAAGGTATCTTCGCGGGCATAGAATTTATCAAGTGCTTCTTTGGCTTTAGGGTTGAACAGGAAGCTGCCTGCCCATCCTTTGGCTGATCCTAGCACATCCGAGTTGGCAAAGCCACCGCAATAGACGATCATATTCACGTCTTCCAATGTCTCGCGTCCACTGATCAGGTCAGTCATGGTAACGTCTTTCACATCGAAACCAGCCAGATAGAGCGAGTATGCCATTTCACGTTCACCATTCGTTCCCTTCTCGCGGATGATAGCTGCACGTATGCCGCTTGGTGTACGGCGGTCAGGAGTGATGTCGTATTGTGACAATTTTCCTTTAAAACCGGGCATAAAGGCATATTCCAAAGGTTGCATCTTATAATTCTCAAAGCGTTTCTTGGCACAACCGTTCATGGATTGTTTACGGTCGAGCAGATATGAAGAAGCATACCATACATCACGCATATAGTCAATGCCGAATTGGTAGGTTGCCCCGTCTTTCGATACGAGGATATGTCGTTCGTCCGTTGGTTTACCCAGTTTGATAAATCCTATGCCTGCATCTTCGAGTATTTTCTTTACTTCTTCTTTATGTTTGTCGGCTATCTGGATGACGATACCTGGATTCTCTGCGAAGAGGATTTTTACGATGTCATTCTCCTTCATCTTACCGAGGTCGATTTCAAGTCCACCCTCCACGTTGGCGAAACACATTTCGAGCAATGTAGTGATAAGACCACCTGCGGAAATATCGTGTCCTGCCAAGATCAATCCTTTGTTTACCAGTGCCTGAACAGCCATAAATGCATCACGGAAATATTCAGCATCCTGTACGCAAGGTACTTCATCGCCAACTTTGCCAAGTGATTGTGAGAAAGCCGAACCGCCAAGTTTCAAAGCATCGAAACTGAAATCGATGTGATAAAGAGTCGTCTTTTCGTTGTTAACGAGAACTGGTGATACGACCTTCTTCACGTCTGAAACTTCACCACCGGCAGATACGATAACTGTTCCCGGAGAGATTACTTTCTCGCCATCGGGATATTTCTGTGTCATGGACAGGGAGTCTTTACCAGTCGGTACATTGATTTGCAGTGCGCAGCAGAAATCACTTAATGCTTTTACTGCCGTGTAAAGACGGGCATCTTCACCTTCCTGCGAACGGCATGGCCACATCCAGTTGGCAGACAGGGAAATGCTATCCATGCCTTCTGCCATTGGTGCCCATACAAGGTTAGTCAATGCCTCGCTGACGGAGAGGATAGAGCCTGCTGCCGGATCCGCCAAAGCTGCTTGAGGTGCGTGTCCGATGGACGTTGCAATCCCTTTCTCACCCCGATAATCCAAGGCCACGACTCCACAGTCGCTCAGGGGCAATTGTATTTCACCTTGGCATTGCTGGCGGGCAACCTTGCCTGTTACGGAGCGGTCTACTTTGTTGGTCAACCAGTCTTTGCACGCCACAGCTTCCAGTTGCAAAACATTGGTCAGGTATTCGTGCAATTTAGACTGTTCGTATTCCGGCATTGCGTAATGACGTTCAACGGTCTTGTCGATCATGTAAGTCTTAGGTGAAGAACCGAACATCTGGTCTACCGCCAAGTCGAAAGGACGTACACCGTCTGCCTGTTGGAAAGCAAAACGTTGGTCACCGGTCGTTTCACCGACAACGTACATCGGGGCACGTTCGCGTTCGGCTATTTTGCGTACATGTTCGATGGCTTCTTCTTTGATGAGAAGTCCCATGCGTTCCTGCGATTCATTAGCAATGATTTCTTTAGCCGACAATGTTTTGTCACCGATCGGCAACTTGCTCATGTCGATCAGTCCACCGCACTCTTCCACAAGTTCCGACAGGCAGTTGACGTGTCCTGCCGATCCGTGGTCATGGATGGATACTACCGGATTCTCATCTTCTTCGCAGAGGGCACGAACCACGTTGTTGGCGCGTTTCTGCATTTCTGCATTCGCGCGTTGTATGGCATTCAGTTCAATACCACTGCTGTAGCGGCCGGTATCGACTGATGACACCGAACCACCGCCAAGTCCGATACGGTAGTTGTCACCACCGATCACTACGACTTTGTTGCCAGCTTCGGGTGTGCCTTTCAGGCAATCACGTTGTGTGCCGTAACCTACGCCACCGGCAAGCATGATTACTTTGTCGTAACCATATACTTCGTTATTTTCTTTATGTTCGAAAGTCAGTACCGAACCGCAGATCAGTGGTTGGCCGAACTTGTTTCCGAAATCCGAAGCACCATTGGATGCTTTGATCAGAATTTGTTCCGGTGTCTGGTATAACCATTTTCGCACGGGCAGAATATCTTCCCAAGAGCGGCCTTCGTCCGTCCGTGGGTAAGAAGTCATGTAAACGGCTGTTCCTGCTATCGGCCAAGAACCTTTACCGCCCCCCATACGGTCACGGATTTCACCGCCCGTACCGGTTGAAGCACCATTGAAAGGTTCTACTGTTGTAGGAAAATTGTGTGTCTCGGCTTTCAGCGAGATCACACTTTTTATATCTTTTATTTGGAAGAAGTCGGGCTTTGAATGGTCAGCGGGTGCGAATTGCTCTATTACCGGACCTTCTGCGAATGCCACATTGTCTTTGTAGGCAGAGATGATTTTGTTCGGATTCTCTTGTGTGGTCTTTTTTATCATCTGGAAGAGCGACGATTCCTGTTCTTCGCCATCGATGATAAATGTTCCGCCAAAGATTTTGTGGCGGCAGTGTTCCGAGTTGATCTGCGCGAAACCGAAAACTTCCGAGTCAGTCAGTTTGCGTCCCAAGTCATTTTCCACCTTTTTCAAGTAGTCCATTTCCTCTTTGGAGAGTGCAAGCCCTTCTTTCTCGTTATAGGCTTCGAGGTCTTCAATGTAGATGATCGGTTCCGGCTGGCGATTGGTGGTAAACACATTTTGATCCAGGCCTTTGTACATGCGTTGCAGCATCGGGTCGAATTCAGTGTTTTCATCTTTTACGGGGAAGTACTCTTCAATCCGGCTGATGCCATCGACGCCCATGTTTTGGGTGATCTCTACTGCATTGGTACTCCAGGGAGTAATCATTTCGCGGCGTGGTCCCACGAAACAGCCTTTCAGGTTTTCTTCACTTTCCGTAGTGGCTTCGCCAAAGAGCCAACAGAGTTTTTTGTTATCGTCCGGTGTGAGCGATTGGTTGCTCTCTACGGCAATCACGCTCTTGGAAGGGGTTCTGAAAAAAAGAATCATGTTGTATAATTACGGGTTTACGATTTGCGATTTTGTGATCGAAGCATCCCCTTGACGTAGAGGATAGACTTCTTTTTCTTGCGGTGCAAAGATAGTAAGAAAAAAGGAGATGGATAACAAAAAGGTATAATAAATGCAGGAGTCAATAACAGGCGTTTTCTTTAAAAAAGGTAGACGACTGTTATTGACTCCTACGGATGGAATGAATTTTATTTCACATATACTTTGCCATGAATTATTGAATTATCACCTTGCATGATTCCCGGCTATTATCAGGACGCGAAAGTATCATGATATAATTTCCCGCATGGAGGCCGGTAAGAGGAATATCGAGTATGCCATCCCGGATAGTAAGATCCATGCTATATTGCAATATTCCATCAAAAGAATACAATTCAAGTTTGATGAAATCCGATTCCGAGAAAGAGATGGATAACTGCCGGTTTTCAACAGGGTTATTCAGTACCCGGAACCGAGGAGTGGATTTATGTTCAATGACTGGCATAAGCTCATCACAGGTACATTTATCTTCAAAACGGAAAAGGGCTTCACTGTTACGCCAGACACCGACTAAATGTCCCTCATAATTGGTCGGAACCCATACACTACAATAAAGCAAATCTTTAACATTCCCGATGCCTTCAATCCAACTAAAGTAACGTCCTTCCGGATCACCATCAAAAAAGAACTGCTTGCGAAGGATACCTTCAGTCGCTATGGTATCAATGCGGGCTACTTCCATTTCATATGTTTCGTAAGGATCCCATCCATCTTCATATTCTATACGGTCTCCAACCTTCAAATTGAAATCATAAACCAAATTCTCAAAACCTTCGCGCTCATTAAATCCTTTCCTGAAATAAAACACTTTTCTGTTTTCTTCACGAAAAGCCCCCATATATTCTTTCACATCAGGCTGCTCACATCGATTCCGATATATTTTCTTATAAGACTTGCCCAAAATCAAGGTATCTTCATTACTGATTACCGTCTCAACCCCGCTACTGCCTCCCGCTGCAGTCATTATCCATTTGCAGCTGCCGTCCATTATAAATGGCTGATAGGTGTATTCACTTGATTGAGAAGATAATGAACAACTGAAAAAGATCATTATAATAGAAAAAAAGAGATATCTCATAATTACTATTTATTTAATTTGATTTCAAAATTTGTACCTAATTATATCTATGCGCGGACAGTAAGGAAGCGGATAGTAAAGAAGATGTTTCAGATGTTTCCAAACCGATTTTAAATCAAAGCATGATAGAACCATATTCTCTATTATTGAATTATCACCTTGCATGATTCCCGGCTATTATCTGAGCGCGAAAGTATCAGGATGTAATTCCCCGCATGAAGACCGGTAAGAGGAATATCGAGTATGCCGTCCCGAATGACAAGATCTGTCCTATATTGCAATATTCCATCAAAAGAATACAAATCGAGCTTTGTGAAATCCGATTCCGAGAAAGAGATGGATAGCTGCCGGTTTTCGACAGGGCTATTCAGTACCCGGAACCGAGGAGTGGATTGATGTTCAATCACGGGAACCATTTCCTCGCAGGTACACTTGTAGGAATGGCAGAAAAGAGCCTTCCCATTGCGCCAGACACCAGCCAGAATAGGGTTGAAGCCAGTCACTAAATACGGGAAAGGTCGGGTAAATACGTATTCACTGCCGATACCTTCAGTCCAGCTTTCATACGGGGCGGAATAAAAATAATATTTTCGACGGGGAATACCTTCTAGTAAAATTGTATCCACATGCAAAACCTTACATTCAGGATTGGGATCATCATCATTATCAGGATAAATAAAAGCATAACCATCTTCATACTCCATCCTATCACCTGCCTTGAGATTGAAATCATAAAGCATTCTTTCAGGAATAACTTCATTTGCAGCAAAAGGCGATGGATACAATGTCGTATCTACAAAGAATATTTGACGATTTTCCTCACGGATCGCCCCAGAGTATATTTTTTCCGTGGGATGCTTGCAGGGGTGAACAAAAATCTTCTTATATGTCTTATTGGATATCAAGGTATCTTCATTGCTTATTATTTTTTTATAGCCATCAATTCCATATTGCTTATTTATGATCCATTCACATGAACCATCCATTATAAAAGGCTTATATTGATAGCTCAATTTTTCTGTAACCGGATAATCGCATAGCTCATTATGATAAGTGTAGAAAACCTGATAAGGTATTGAACTTATGTCAGAGATTAACACAAGAAAAAGTTCATTATGGCTTCCACCTCTTATTTGGTAGGATAAATCCCTTAGACATTTTTCATTCGTCTCTGGTTCGTCTTTAATCTCCGTTTCCCTGATGAAGACTGTGTCATTCGAACAGGTGATTTCTACATTTATATTGC
>OGOG01001228.1_pt1 | contig 25873 bp, 18 predicted proteins | sample 1552581 | NCBI WGS metagenome assembly OGOG01 (sample SAMEA2580152, study PRJEB22360) | human gut metagenome | biome: human gut; feature: human-associated habitat; material: faeces | place: Denmark | collected 2008/2010 | reverse complement strand
TAAGTAACAAATAAGTAACAAATAAGTAACAAATAAGTAACAAATAAGTAACAAATAAGTAACAAATAAGTAACAATTATAAGAGAGCACTTGAAATTAATAACTCAACTCGAAAATTGGTCAGATTGTATTTAAGAGAAACTATTTAGATAATGAATGTTCTTGTTAAATAAAAATGGCGATTTTCTGTTTTGTATTCTTTAAGTCTATAATAATTAGAACATATGCTCAAAAAAAAGGTTAATCTAATACAGTGAATTTGTGGATTATTGCTATCTTTAGCGCATAATAGAGAAAAAGTATGTAGAAATTTATGAAAATAATAATTTTCGTTACTACATTGATTCTGATGTTGTGCCGAGTTGCAATGGCAGAAGAAATCAAAAACTATACGCTTGACATCAGCAAGGTGAATCAGGAAGCCTCCAATCTTCATATCAAATGTTCTTTCTCATTGGATTTTCAGGACAAGGACAGTGTATCCATGAATTTCGGAGGCGGTCAGGAATTCTCCATTGACAACTTGAATATCAATAGTGGAGAGTTTGAATATGAATTATACCGGGAGTCTAAGAGTATAGTTTTCCGGAAAGTGTCTTCGCAGAAAATCTCCGTCAGCATGAATTACAACTATACAAATCTTTCCTCATTCTTCATTTATGGGAAAGGAGATGCTGAATTGTGGGAGACAAGTTTCGGAGAATACTTTTATCCTTATGTGCCGAATACATTTATGGATGTGGCTTTGAATGTGGAAACACCGGATTCACTTTCCTTTATCTGCTCATATCCGTTGGAGTCGGACGAAACAACAAAATACAGCGGTAAATTGAACCATATTCTGTCGCAGTCGTTGACACTGGCCTTCATACGCAATGAAGCTTATCAACGGACAGATGAATACATCCCAAGCAAGCTGTCTATCTACCAGATCAAGGACATGCAGTGCGGCAAGGAGAGGTATGAAGAACTGCTTGCACTGACTGAAGCCGCTATCGTATTCTTTGGTAAAGTATATGAAGAATATATTTCCACAGAGCGGAATGTGACGGCTCTTCCCGTGTATCTGTTCCATAACGGAGAAGGGTTCAGCAACAGATACAACATCGGTTTCATCTCCGCTTCGCAGGAGAAGTTCTCCACAAAACCCGATATATATCCGCTGATGCACGAAATCGGGCACCGGTGGCTTGGAGAATGGACGCTGCTCATTGATGACGGACAACCTGGTGCCTATTTCATCAAAGAGACTCTGAATGAGTTCATGACCCTCATGTTTATCAGGTATGTCTGTGGCAACTCATACTACGAAACCCAACTTGACTGGTGCAAGGCGGAATACGAGAAAATCAAGGGGACCCCGCAGGATGAACCTATCGTCAATGTCGTGACAAACAACAACAATACCGTCATTTACAGAAAAGGTCCGCTGGCGCTGATCCGTATTGCGGAACAGATAGGATATGGTGAACTGATGAGCGTCATATCCAGATTCTATAAGAAATATGCGGGAAAGTATCCGTTGAAATATACGGACTTCATCGACATGGTCAATGAAAGCCATGCAGGAGTTGGAGATCAACTTAACCTGTTGCTGACTGCTCAATCATTGTAATATGTATATTGAAATCAAATGAAAGATATATATATGGCACTATTAAATATTAACTGTTAATTTTACTTTACGTGTACTGATTTATCAAAAAGAGCTATGAACCAGCCTCTATCCTATATCGGATTTATTCTATGTCTTGTCCTGTTCACAATCTGCTTCATTGCAGCTGTCTATTTATCCTACAAGAAGAGCAGCAGATTACGTGATATGGTGCAGTTCGCCATATCTCCAAAAGATGATATGGCATTGGATTTCAAAATTACCAGTATCATAAAAACCGCCCTTTGGCTTATCTTAATACATGTATCCATTACCGTAGTTTATCATTTTGCAGATCTGATGTTTTATTCAGAAAGTGCAGAAACGTGTATTGGCGATTCCATGCAGACCTTGCCGCTGTAGGTAGTCCTTATACTGCCGCCTGTACTGGAAGAAACAGTCTTCCGTCTGCCTCTCAAACGCAAGAGACTATACATTATATTATCAAGTGCAGCGGTAATGTTCTTTATATCGGCCATCATATTTTCCTCCAAGGTTTACGATGTTACATGGGAAAGACTTCTTTTATGTGCGATTATAGCATTGATCGCATGGTTCTGGGGCTGTAAATTAGTTTCAAAAGTCAATTTCAAAACCTGGTTATGGATCTTGGTACTTTCCTTTTCCATACTGCATATTATCAACTATGATCTCAGTACAATGGGTATAGACGGATGGATTCGGGTCGTCTTAAAAGAAGCTGTTAAGATACCGAGTGCATTGATGTTCAGCTATGTGAGAATCAAGCATGGATTCGGAACTTCTGTTGCCCTTCACTTTACTATCAACCTGTCTGCATACTGTATGGGAACATTGGTATGAATGTTTTTCACTTAGAATTATTGCTCATAATATTATATAGGAGATTTTTTCCAGAAAGTCATTGACATTGGTCTTTATCATCTTGTTGCGGTATAGAATCTTCAAGAATTCACGAAAAGTTGACCAGTAGCCGGAAGCGGAGTTCTTTGAAATTTGTCCGTCACGCCGGAGTTGCTTTGCGTTAAGCAGGTATTCCCGGAACTTGTTGCACAGGTCCACATCTATTTCTTCGAATGTGCATTTGCCATGAACGAAGTTGTAGAAGTGCTGATAGACAAATCCCCATTTCTGGTCATGCTTGCGGAGCTGTTTCCGGTAATACTCCAGGAAGTCCGCTTTGTACTTGCGCTTGTCGAAGAAATCATATCGTTTATTTACGATGGCTTCGAACCGCCGACATCGGATTGCTTCAGCCTTTTCTGACATGGCAGCGTTGAAGTCGCGTTCACGCTGGTTCTTGGGATTGGCATAGATGTAAATGTTCAATCCTTCATGGCGGATGGTCTTCATTGTTTCCTGATCCCGGTAGCCCGGATAATAATCAAGGTAGAAAGATAACATCCCTTTCTTCAATGGGCGTGTTCTCAGTGTTACTGTTTTACATTCTGACATAGTTGCGAATATTTTTAGTTGACATTAAATTTTGCGGCTAAGTTGCACAATGGCTTTATGCAGACCGCATTCAGCATAAAATCATTTTCCGGTCTGTATACCTGTGCGTACAGATACATTACCTGTCACCCATGATGTGGTCGAATTCCACCTTCAGAAAGCGCACGAACCTGCTTTTTTTCTCCCGTTTGATTTCGTGGAATTGCAGGATGCCGTAAACAGAATCCTTGGTGAGATTGTATTTTTTCATAGCTTCCTGTACAGTGTAGTATTCAGACGAGTCATCTTCAGCGGTCTGTTTTGACAGGTCGAAGTGAAGTTTGGAGTAGAATATCTGGCCGTGCTCTTTCTTTGAGGGGATGTTGTTGCGATAGACATGCGAGCGGATGGCTACCCGTGTCATTCCATAGTTTTTCTCAATCTCTTCCGGAGTGTACCATTCGGTCAGGGCATCGTCTGTCTTGTATTTGGCAAATGCCGCATTGATGTGCTTTTTGCTGTAATAGTTGAATTGGCGGACTTTGACTTTGGGAATCTTATGCTGCCGAGTATAGGTCCATACCCATTTAGCATTGACTTTATATTTTTCCGCTATTTCTTCAGCGGTATAGTATTCACTCATGTCAAAATCGTCTTTAGGAACTATTCGTTCATAAGGTTTTGTCTTTAACATTAGCTCAATATCCGCACGACGGATAAGAGATTTCTTCCCGCTGATACGGGATGCTCTTAGTTTTGTTTCCTTTACCAGTTTGTAAACATATTGGCGGGTCACCCCCATGAGCTTGGCAGCTTGTGCAAATGAGAAGAAATCTTGTCCTTCTGCAGCCTGTTTAGGTTGCAGCAATTCCTGCATTTTTCTCATCTGGCGTTTACGTTCCCGGATACGTTCTTTGTAGCCGAGATTGGAGCACTGATGACTGCAATAGCAAGTCGTTGTTTTCTTGGCGATGAATGGTTTTCCACACCATTGGCACATCTTTCTTACTTCCATATTTTTCTAATTTATTTTGAGGTTCTATCTCTTTATTTCTCCACAAATCTGTCAATACACGTAAACTATTGTTAACACATGTTAACAAATGCGTCAGTGTGACATCGGGCAAAAGCCCTTAATTGTTCTGCGGTAGAAATACGGTAGAAAAATATGGTGAACAACTATACCCGACTGCACATAGCCAGATTTTGAACAAATAAAAAAGCCGCTGGAAATCAGCGGCTTCATTATGGTTGGTTCTAATTCGTTGCAGTCAGTTGCTTTCTTTCATTTTCCTGTTCAGTAATTGCAAATTCCTGATTATCAAATATTTGGAGCTCTAAAAGGTACAGAAGTCTAATTTTTTGTCATTTTTAGTCATTGTAACTTATTGATTATCAATAAGTTAAATGTTGTCACATTCTTTTTGTAAGACAAAGATAATTGTATTTTGTTGAATTTCAAAGTTTTCCAGCAAATAAGTTACAAGAACGAGGTATTTTTTACCCCTTTTTTTAGTGATATGGCATTTTTATCAATGGCGTGCAATATCATGCAAATAGAATAAGTATTTTGTGGTTGTATTTAAATCTTTGTGAAGTAAGATAATATGAAGACTGATGTTGATTTGTATCGATTTTTTTATATTAATGGATGGACTGATGTTTTGATTTAATGATTATATTGACTACGGGTGCAATAAATTCGATAAAAGAGTATTAGTTTTTGATTTTTGCATAAATGATGTAAATATTGAAATCTAATTTGTAGATATATGGATATTTAATTATATATTTGTGGAAAAACAGATTATATGATAGCAGAAATTAGATTTAAGAATATGTTCTCATTCAGAGACGAGGCTATATTAAGTTTTGAAGCTGATAGAAGTAAGGATATGGAGTCATATCATGTTGTCGAATTGGGGGGTGATGTGAGACTATTGAAAGTGGCTGTCATTTATGGAGCAAATGCTTCGGGTAAGAGTAATATTATTAAAGTTTGTGATTTTATCAAGTCATTCATTACTTATACCCCACTTAATAAGGCAGAACAAATTCAAATAGTCCCGTTTCTCCTGAATAAAACAAGTTCGAGGCAGTTATCTGAATATTCGATTTCGTTCTACTTGAAGAATGAGGAAAAAGCAGTTCGTTATGTCTATTCTGTAGCTTTAGACAGGTGGCACGTAGCAAAGGAAAGTCTAATCTATTATCCAAGTCAACAGCCTGCTACTATATTTGAAAGAAATACTGAGAATAACGTATCAGTTATTAAATTTGGACAGAAGATCAAAATGTCGCAATCTGTCAAAGAGGAAATAACATTGAAGTGTTTGCATAACATGTCAGTTTTTGCTGCTTATATGCAGGTAAATACACATATTGTAGAATTAGAGGCAGTTCTTCAGTATCTAACCAATCAGGTTATGCCGGCAATTGTGCCTGCATCATCTTTAAGTCGTTATGCCGAAGAATCAATCAAGAATGAGTTTGCAAAAGATTATATTTTGAGATATCTACAGGAAGCTGATTTCAATATTTCAAATATTACTTCCAAAGAACAGGAAACACATAAGGGTTCGATTAATTATACTATGTATCAGCATAAAGTTTCATCTGATGATGGTAACAATGATTATTATGAGTTCCCGGAACTGTTTGAATCGGACGGTACTATCCGTACGTTTGGCTTGGCTGCTCAAGTGCAAAAGATTCTTGAAAGAGATGCTTTTCTTGCAGTTGACGAGATTGAATCCTCTCTTCATCCGAAATTGATAGAATACATCATTGAACGTTTTTTAAAAGAATCAGAGCAAGCCCAGTTGTTGCTCACTACACATTATGATGGACTATTAGGAGAAGAAGATTTGCTTAGGAAAGATAATGTCTGGTTTACTGAAAAGAATCCGGACGGATCAAGTGTGCTGTATCCTCTAACAGATTTCAAGGGATTGAATAGGATCAGTTCTCTCCAAAAGGCATATAAATTCGGTAAATTCGGTGCAGTTCCTAATCTCTAATCATGTAATTTTATGAAAAAGCTAGAAAAATAGCGATTCTTGAGAAAGCTAAATGGGCAATGAAATACTCACAGACTCAAAAATGGTTTAGCCCGTGGGCTTTCTACTAAATGTGAAAAGTTTCATAAACTGTATTGGGAACAATGAGTGCCTCGTTTACTTCACAGTTCGAAAAAGAAGAAAAGGATGCTTTTTATTCTTTTAGACTTAAAGATGAAGTAGGACTTGATGTTTGTATCAATGAACAGATTTGTGAGTTTTTAGTGTCTTATCTATGAAAATAGAATCTATTTTTAAGTGCTATGAGGTCTTTACAATCGGTGAGTGATGAGAAATTTTAGAGAATAATCTACCTTGTCGGTAATCATTATGTGACAGCAGTCGCTATTTTTTAAGATGGTCTTAGTAGTAATATTTTGAACAGAAAAAGAATTGTTATTTCTTTTATTGTTCAAAATATTGCTATATTTGCAGTATGGATAGACAATTAAGTGAAATAGGAACCATTCCAGTAACGACTTCAATCATTGAATCGTTATATCCGGAACTGAAGTCTGCTAATAAGAAAGTTACTTGGCTCGAAAAACAAGGGGTTATCATCAGACTGAAGCGAGGACTTTATGTGATCAACCCAGAATATTCAGGAAAGACTCTATCGAGTGAGTTAATCGCCAATCATCTCTATACACCTTCGTATATTTCAATGTCTACTGCACTACGATATTATGGACTTATCCCAGAGGCTGTATATGTTCATCAATCAATGACAGTAAAACATCCCCGAAGTTTTCAAACTCCAGTCGGCAATTATGACTACAAATATATTTCAAGAAAGGCATTTCCGATAGGAGTAAGGAGTATGAATAAAGGTGACTATGCATTTCTTATTGCATCACCGGAAAAGGCTTTGTGTGATTTGATTGCCAATTCCTCAAAAGTCATTCTTCGTTATATGAAGGATGTGGAGACATATCTTGAGCAGGATATTCGTATGGATATGGATGAGTTCTATAATATGGACGCAACCATATTTGAAGATTATATCAATGTGGGCAAAAAGGCTGATTCAATTTCAACACTTCTAAAATTCTTAAGACGATGAAAAATGAAATATTCGACAATATGCTCTCCCGTTATGATCTAACAACGGAGCAAAATAAGCGAAATGCGATATTTGAAGTGAACCAACAAATGATACTTGCAGGTTTGTATGCCGGAGGCTTCTTTGAGTCGGCTGCGTTTTATGGCGGAACTTGCCTGAGAATCTTTCATGGCTTGCAGCGTTTCAGTGAGGATATGGATTTTTCACTGCTTGCGCAAGATGACAAGTTCGATTTTACGAAATATTTTCCTGCTATCATTGACGCCTTTGCAATGGTAGGCCGTGAGGTTGAAATAAAGAAAAAAGATAAGAAGAATTTTGGAAAGGTCGAATCAGCATTTCTTAAAGATAATACCGATGTGTATGATGTTACTTTCCAAACAGAGAAGTCAATAAAGATAAAGATTGAAGTAGATACTTGTCCACCGTTGAACTTCAAAACGGAACAAAAGCTATTGCTTCAGCCACATTCATTTATGACCCGCTGTTTTACACTTCCAGACTTGTTTGCAGGCAAAATGCACGCACTGGTCTATCGTGTGTGGAAGAATAGAGTCAAAGGTCGTGATTGGTACGATTTTGAATGGTATGTACGTCATAATGTTTCGTTAGATTTTACTCATTTGGCAGAACGATGCAAGCAGTTTAACAATGAGAATATTACTCCAGAGTTATTTAAAGAAAAACTCATTGAGCGTCTCTCTACAGCTGATATAAAACAAGTGAAAGAAGATGTATTGCCTTTCGTACGCAATCCAAAAGAACTTGATATTTGGTCAAATGATTATTTCGTACAGTTGGCAGGGATGGTAAGAATTGGATAATCTTATATGAAACAGAGGATGTTATGTGAAACATCAAGCGTTAAGAATAAGTTGTTATGGAAGATAGAACTATTAATCAAAATGGCGTATCGCCAATTTGTATAGAAAAAATAGCGTCTAAATTTATGTAGGTAATCTATATTTGGAGAAGTCTTCTATTGCATTTTAAAACTCATTATTCAGGTCTTAGTTCTTTAGAGTAACAGTGGCTCTCGCATACGACAAACTTCATGATTCGTAGATCATTAATTCTGTAGTAACTACAATCGACGTCAAAGTGTCGCTTACGACATCAAGAATGGTGCACTAACTGCTGATGCTCTTAAAATTTTCTTTAAGTGATTCTACGTTGATGCCGACACTGCTGAGAAGTCCAGTGAAACAATGGTTTATACGAAACTAACTGAGTAGAAAATTACCTAATCTAAATCTAACTATGAAATGGCTATCGACTTCGCAGAGATGTGAGGTTTGGAATTTTTTATGCAATGTCACTTTTTTGACTGATTATAGTACATATATTGTGCTAATCACATAAATTTGTATGTTAATTCATTATTTATGACCGAGAAACAAATACAAAACTATATTTGGGAAAAGCGAAAAAACTTTGCAGACTTGCTAGTTGCACCGCAATTTCAAAAAGTAAATATAGAAAACCCAACATATGCCTCTCCTTCTGATGTATTGTACAATATGGTTATTAACCGTTACGAAAAATTGTGGGATACAATGAACGAAATTAGCTTCTTTGGTTGTGAAGTGCCTCTAACTGAGGAGGGAAAGTCTACGATGAGAACTGATTTTCTTGCAAATCGATGCGGTAATGATGGAATTGTAGTCGTTGAGTTGAAGAGGTCTGATCAGACGGCACGTCAAGCATATACTGAATTGCTTGCATATGGCAGTTATTTACGGACTAAATTCACACCTATGTCAGGCGATGACATTATTTATGTCCTAATCTCACCAGTGGGAGAAAGAATCGTTGAGCAAGCCACTATCAATACACTAATATATGATAACAATAAAGTGTGTTTACTTATTCCCAAATATGATGATGGGGATATAAATACATTAAAATTGGAACTTTGGATTCCGGATAAAAAAGTTTTCGAGGATTTGAGTTACTCATGTTTTAATAGAGAAAATATTTCAGTCAGTAAAATTGTTTGGGAGTCTCTTCCTGATGAATGGTCTCCTAAGCCTGGAGAAAAGCCAACACCAGAAATGTATAATCGTCTCAACAAAGTATCTTCTATTGCAGCTCAACTTATGGAAGAAAGAGGTATACATGGTTTTGTCTATTGTGCGCAGTTGATTCCAGAATTTGCAAAAACAGGCTTCGATATGAATGCCATTGTCCTTGCCGGCGTTAATCCATATAAAGTGGCTCGTGAAAGATTCATATTTGATATTGCTCTTAATTGTCCCCCAAAGCTCGCAGATAGGATAAATAAGAATGGAGTAAATATGCTTGATATCTTACCTTCGCTTGCTTCGAAGGCAGGTGATGTTAACACTGAAGAAAACTATCTTGAGCAGCTTGAAGAAACATGGACAAGTAAACTTGACGAAATAGGGTATGAAATCCTGAATTCTCTGACTCAGACATTTGAAAGAGACTATATTTCAAAAGAGCATGGAGAGTTTACGTGGGAGACCCTACTTGATAATAGTGAAGATTATTTAAGTGACAATTTGGATATTCATTTAACTGGAGTATTCAGACAGTTATTTTTTGAATATGCACGGATTGATTACAAGTACATTAGAACACATTCCGACAAAGAACTTGAAGATTTTCCCGCCTATCAAGAAGGTGGCATTCCATATGAATTTATTGACATGGTGAATTCACAAGGCTATGTGCGAATGTTTATTGAAAGACTTGCAAATCCATTCTTGCTTGATGACTATTTTTTAGAAGAAATAAAAACAGCTAGATTCAAGCATAGCCTATTAAATATTAACAAAGAAGACTACAACAAATAACAATGGCTCTCGTTAAGTATATCTGGAAAACATCGCAGATGATTGTGATGTTGACTCTCAATAAAGCATTTAATCCTAGTATTAAGAGAATTAGTAAGGAGCTTTTGGGGTATAAAAAGTCCATCTCTTTTTAGTCATATGTAATTATAATATGTATATGGATGACGACTATAGTGAAGGCGAACGGGATGGCATTGGCTATGGATGGCAGTAAGTAATTTTCTAGGATATGTTTATGTATGCTTTTTAAACTTTCTTGTTGAAAAATATAGCATAAGAATTAATAAAATAAATTGTTTAGAAAGAATATGGGATTTTCATTAAATATAGATCAGCCTCTTAGGCTTGTAGGTATTCAATTGTTTCCTGCAACTTTACCTAATATTAGGAAGTCTTTACTTCCTGGGTGGTATCCATTTATACAAACAAAGGAAAATATTGGGATAGATAAACAGAAAGTACCTGTCGTTTCAGAAAGTGTATGTCCTCAAGGTTTTTACAATATAGAGGAAGGCTTACCTCGTATTACGATTACCGCTATTGCAGGAAAGAATGGTAGTGGGAAATCTACGATATTAGATATTCTATATCGAATCTTAAATAACTTTGCATCATCAATATTTACTAAAGATTCATGTGATAAATGTAAGGAAATATTGTTGTCAAGAGGACTTTATGCTCGTCTCTATTTTGAACAGGACGGGGTACAACGATGTATAGATGTAGAAGATGATAAAGTAATGTATTATGAATATGATGAGAATAAGCATATAAGAGTAAAAAATTATGGACTTACTGAAAAAGAAAGGACTGCATTGCTTAATAGATTTTTTTACACTATTAGTGTGAATTATAGTATCTATGCATTTAATCCTAAAGATTATAGTGCTCCATTGGGGGAAGAGAATAATTTATATGCATATGGAGGTGAATGGCTTGACTATTTATTTCATAAGAATGATGGCTATTATATACCTTTAGTTCTTACTCCTTTTAGAAATAAAGGAGAAATGAATGTTACTAATGAATCTATATTAGCTGAACAACGTATAAATGTACTTTCATTACTGTATTATTCACAAAATAAAAATTTTCTAGATGATTATATACCTTATAAACTTTGTTATGAATTTGATAAAGATTATAAGGTTAACAAGTTAATTACTTTTCGACGAAATCTTCGTTATCCGGAACTTAAAATATGCATTGATATTATCCTTGAACATTTTGTTCTTGGATGGCAGAAGTACTTTGGCGAACAAAATATTGAACTGAATGAAGAACAATCGGAAATAGAACTGTTTTATCTTGCCTATAAAGCAATAAAAATTTGTTTAACATATCCGGAATATGAAGAGATATTTCAGATAAAGGATTTATTGGCATTAGCCAAAACATATGCAGAACATTATAATCAAGATGATCTGACAATTCAGAATACATATAATACCAATAATAGAGAACTAGTAGTTAGTGCTCAAGATTGTATTTCTTGGATGAATGCTCACACAAAGAATGTGAAAACAGTTATATTAAAAATTTTGGAAGATGAAGGTCGTCACATTACTGCAAAAATATTCCAATGTCTTAACTATATTCAAGGAGAACGTTATAAACATGGCTGTTTTATTATGTCAAATGAGTTGATTGATCGTAAATATGAGAATTATGATGACGTTTTTCAACTAATGCCGCCACCTTTCTTTAAAGTAGAAATGCATTATAAAAAATATAAAGATAAGACTAATAATCCAGAGGAAATAACACTACGGTCTATGAGTAGTGGTGAAAGGCAATTATTGTATAGTTTGAGTTATATATATTATCATATCAAAAATATAGCTAGCAATAAGAAAGAAGGAAAAAGAGTTGTCGGTTATCATCATATAAACTTGATTTTTGACGAGGCGGAGTTATATTATCATCCAGAGTTTCAAAGAGTGTTTGTTAAACGATTGCTAGAAAGACTAGCAATGTGTCATATTAATCGGACTAATATAAGAAGCATCAATATTATGATTGTGACGCATTCTCCATTTATCCTATCAGATATACCTGAATGTAATGTATTATATCTTGGAACGGATGAAGACCATAAACCCGGTTTAACTTTTGGGGCAAACATTTATGATTTATTGCAAGATAGTTTTTTCCTTAAGTCAGATATAGGTGAGGTTGCGTATACAAAGATTAATGAATTAGTAGAATTATATAATAGGGAATTCTCAGAGAACAATCAAAAAATATTTGAAGGCAAATATGAAGAGTATGAATTTGTGCTTAATCATCTGGGAGAAGCTTATTTAAAAAAGACTTATGAGTATATGTTTAGGAAATTGCAAGAATTGTATAAACCAGCAATGGCTAAACAGATGTGGCTAAATAAACTAAAAGAATTAGAGGAGGAAAAAAATAAAATAACAAAGTTATTGAATAATGAAACCAGTGAGATATCCGAAAGATCCAATAGAAAGAAGTAATTTAAAACGTAAATACGTAGAAGTTCTAGGAAAGCTTAAAAAAGCAGATGGAGATAATAAGCTAAAATATATGCAGAAAGTCTGGAAGAAAATTAGAAAGCGACTTCCATCTGGAACTTGTTTTCCTTCAGATATAAGAAAAATCCTACGGGCAGAATATCCTAAATTAATAAGATATTATGAACGGTATGTTAATATACAGCATCTGATAAATGATAAAGATATAGCTGAATTATATGAAATATTTTCATATGGGGCCTTCCATGATACAATTGCTGGTTTTTTTATGGACGAACAAAACGGATTTGATTTGAGGGTGTGCCATTATTGTGGTATGGCGTATATCAATAAATATACAATTAAAAGTGATCAAGTAGGACTTGATATTATCAACAATGCAAGTATAGCAGAATTAAAAAAAATATTGAATATTTCAACAATAAGCACATTGAATAAAATTGATAAAAACAAACCATACACAACAGTTAAACAGTTTAATAGTCTTGGTGTGTTTCGTACTAGCGATAAATTCCATTCAGTGTTTCCTGAAAAGACAGATAAAAATCATTTTGATTTAGATCATGTGCTTGATAAAGGACATTGCCCTATAACAGCAATAAGCCTTATGAATTTTGTGCCATCGTGTAGCGTATGCAATGAAAAGCTGAAGAAAAATAAGGTTTTAGGAAGGAAATCTCCTATTGAAGAACTTAGTCCAACCAGTAAAAGTTTTGATTTCGATCGTCAAGTAAAATTTATGTTAAATCCAAAGCCAGGTAGATTAATAAGTAATAGACCTACTTCTCATGTGGATGACTATGAACTAGAAATGGATATTAATAATCCTGATTACGAAATTTTTGTGGATATGTTCCATCTACGGGAACGTTATAGATTTCATAAGATGGAAGCATTATTTTGGCTTGAAATGAAATGTCGTTATACGAATAGTCGTATACAAATGATGGCCAATTCACTTCGTGATACATCTTTTAGTTTCAAAAGAATTAAAGATGATATATTTCAATCAAAATTGGATAAAATAGAAAGGTGCTTTGAAAAATTGAAAAAAGATATATTAAAATAATGTTATTATATTTGAAATAAAATAGGTTTTTGTAATATCGGAAATTTTTCAGTTTATGGAAACTATAAAAATTGAAACCAGATAATAAGTTTTTATATATGAACGTATAATAATAATTAATTTGTATATTCTTTTTTATAAGGCCTATATAAAGTATTAGTAAACCTCTCTTAAATGATTAGTTCTAAAGTATAATAAGTAGTCGTTATAGAAATGTAAACTTGATAATAGCCATGCTTTCCTCTGGTAAAAGACATTAGTAGGAGGGATAGTGTCTAATTGTGCCATTCATTGAAATGGTAGATATAGAAACGGATGTTATTGCAGACAAACTTCAGATTCATATGATGAGATACTATGGAGTCCAGTGTATTATAATAGTAAGCGTATTTCGGTAGTGTAAACTAAACTGTGTCAACAAAGAATGAAATATTAACTTTTCTGACACAGTTTAATTTACATCCTCCAGAAATCCTTCATTCTTCCCTCCCTTCTTTCCCTCCTTCATCTCCTTTATTTAATAAAAAAACAAGAGATATAAGTCTTTTTTTTGTTACACCAAGTGGTATATGAAAAAATATCATTATCTTTGTGCAGAGAAAAAAGAAACACAAAGTGTAAGTTAAAAGAAATATGGAAATATCTTTTCAGAATAAGAAACTTGAGAAGATTGCATCAAATGAAAAGAAGTGCTTGAAAGAGTTTGGCAAGAAAAGAGCTGATTTGTTTCTTCAACGTTTATCAGATCTTGATGTGGCTTTGACTCTTGAAGATGTTCGTTATTTACCTGGTCACTATCATGAATTGACAGGAGATAGAAAAGGACAATGGGCATGTGATTTGGATCAACCATACAGATTAATATTTGAACCACATGAAGACCCTATACCCACAGATGACAATGGTAAATATATTTGGATTGAAATTAAAGGAGTAGAAATTATAGAAATAACTAATTATCACGGTAAATAAAAATATTATGGCAACTTCAAAAAAAATTGTTCCGCCAGTAGCGTTTCATCCAGGCAAAACACTTTCAGCTAAATTGGAAGAAATGGGAATGGGAGTAAAAGAGTTCGCTGTTCGTACTTCCAAGCCTGAGAAGACTATATTTGCTGTAATAAGTGGCAAGAGTTCGGTAACATCGGATATGGCTGTTGCTTTTGAGAGCGTAACAAAGATTCCGGCCCACTTTTGGCTGAATAAACAACGTGCTTTTGATGAGTATGTAGCTCGTCAAAAGAGAGAAGAACAATTAGTTTTAGCATACGAATGGGTGCGTATGTTCCCATTAAAAAGCATGTCACAAATGGGGTGGATAGAGAATATGAAATCGATGGAAGATAAGGTAAAATCGCTATTCTCTTATTTCCAAGTAAGTACAGTCAAGGCATGGCAGGATTATTATATGAATCAGCAACTGAAGGTCGCATTCCGTATTTCACTTACTAACACAAAAGAACCATATGCAATTTCCGCATGGTTACGCCGGGGAGAAATTCAAGCTTCAGAAATGCAAGTTAAAGAATATTCAGAAAAGAGATTGCGTGAATTAATACCCATAATGAAAGGGCTTTGTTCTGAACACCCGGAAGATTTTTCTACTAAGTTACAGGAAATTTGTGCAGAAGCAGGCGTCAAACTGATTTATACTCCATGTTTGCCAAAAGCTCCAATTAATGGGTCAACCAGATGGATAAATGATACACCATGTATTCAGGTTACAGGAAGACACAAGAGAAATGATATATTTTGGTTCTCTTTCTTCCATGAATTGGGACACATCCTTTTGCATGGTAAAAAAGATATTTTCCTAGAGGATATTGAATATTCAGACAAGCAATTGGAAAAAGAAGCAGAAGCAGATTTATTTGCATCTAAAATTCTCTTGTCTCAGGCAGAAGAAAATGAAATTATTGAAAGTAATGATTTTTCAATAAAATCCATCTGTAGCTTTGCAAAGAAGTTTAATGTTCATCCTGCAATTATTGTAGGCAGATTGCAACACAAGAAAATCATTCCTTTTACAAAGGATACAAATCTTTTTGAAAAGATTGATTTGTTCAATTAATTTTACGCTCGTCGGGACGAGTAGTCCCGCCCCTTGGCGCTGGCCGTTCTCCGACCGATGAGTTTTATAGAGAAAAATGATGCGTGACACAGTTTATTTTACGCTACCCGTATTTCCTCCTTTGTGTAAGTTCTGCCTCAGTATGATATCTCTATGTCCAAAATCAGTGTATACTTCACGGCTGGACTGTATAGTAAATCATGATTCCCTTTCGTAGTGACATTTATTGTTGTATTTTGGACATTGATATAATTTTTTAGTCCCAGTTTTATAATTCTAAAATTCTAGGACTTTATTTTTTCTAAATAAAAAATTTTATTTTTGTCTTGTGTCATGTTTTTAGTGTTTTATCTAAATAAAGAAAATGAATAGAAAACTAAATCATAAAAAGTGGAGTTATCACAAAAAGAAGCTTCATTGTAAAAGAAAAAATCATAGAAAAAGTATCTTTGTTCCACGTATTATAGTTGATACTAATGTTTGGTATCAATTAGGCAAAGATGATGTGTTATTTAATAAAGTAAAAGATAAACTTACGCCAATTTATAATAACTTGTGGGAAATGTCTAATACTGGGGCATTATATGATAGGCCAGATATGGTACGAAATGGAATAAGAAAAGCAATGTTGTGTTCTAAAAAGATGATTATTGCCGAACCTCTGAAATATCTAATAAGCAGGGCTAACAAAAAATATAGAGTAAAGATGAGAGTATATACAGAACAAATGTTACTTTTTACGCAAAAAATAGCCAATGGATATTATATTGATGAGAAACAAAAAGGTGAATTTTATCATTATATTCAAAAGTCTAAAGAACGGCTTAAACAGATTGCTGATGATTTTAATAGAACTGCTCTTGAGTGTAAAAATAGAATTAAGAACTATAAAAAACATAGACAGATGAATACATATTATCTAACAATCAAATATTTAGATTTTATGGCTTGTCAAGCAACGGATAATAAGTTCTGTTTAAAAAAAATGCCATTAAAAGAGTATGAATTGCTTATATTAGTTTTAGATAAATTCTTTAAGGATTTAGAGACTGGTGAAAGAAAATGGCAGAGAAATGACCTTTTTGATTTATTCAATTTAGCTTATGTGAGAAGAGGCGATAAATATTGGACTAATGAAAAGAAATGGATTGATATAATAAAAGCAGTGGATTGTGAACATTATCTATACAAAGGATAATCAATTGTTACGACGTAATCTTAAAAGTACACCATAATAAGTCTTGTACAGAATTCTAAATATATATTCTTTTTGTGCTTCGATTTCGAACCTTTCTATTGAACTTTTTGTGAGAATATATAAAAAGTATTTAATAAATCAGCAAACACTATTAGTTCTAAATAGACGCTTGAGCATCCTTGTCCTTGAAGCCTTTCTCTTTCTTTTCTTGCACTAGGACAGATAGGACTCCGCCACATCCGCATATTTGTTGCGCGGACGCCTTATATCCAAATCTCTGCAATAAAGGCAGATATGCCTGTAGAGCCATTCCTGGCTTTTCCAGAGGAGTTTCACATCCGCAGGAAAACGTATATGGCTCTCATAGCATATGGCATCGGTCATACACATAGAAAGGTTCTCAAGATAAGGTTTCTAGTGTGAGGACAGTACTTTCTGGAGGAAATCAATGTCAAGACGGGATGCTATTTCATTTCGGATGGCACTGATTATCTTGTAGTTGGTTATGAGGAAAGACGGATTTATCATGATCCCGCAGAACATCTGATAGTGTATGTTTACGTTAAGATGTTCCACCAGTTGTCTGTCGGAGAAGCTGGTGTACGCCTTCAGAACCATGAGGGCAATCTTCGCCGAAGGACTGAAGATGTTCCTGCGTCCCAGTCCTGCTCCGACAGGCCCATAGTCTTTGCCATACGCTCAAACGGAAATATCGAATAAAGTTTGCTAAGCTCACTCTCATGAAAACTCTGGCGATATTTTTCTATGATATCAAATTCTGTAAAGCCCAAAGTTGGGGGAATTTCCAAAATATTTTGTATCTTAGGCATATCTTAGTTGGGGAATTTTCCCCGTTTGGGCTACCAAACCTTATTTGCGGGGGAATACCTAAAAATACAAAAAAGCCAACTAATTCGCAATACTTTGTTTATGAATTAGTTGGCGTGATCTTATGCTATTTACTGAATATCCCTCTCTCTTTACAGGAAATATTGCTCAGTGAGAATATTATCATCCTCCAATTATGGATTTTAGAGTCGATAATAATAATTTTTTTCTTTCATTTATGAATGTTACAAAATCATTAAAATCCAAGCTAGTATTTAGTGGAATAAGATGCGATGCTAAATCTATATTATTATCCTTTACCCAATCTTTTAAATCCTCATCATTTTTTGATTCATTTGATGCACCGGAAAGTAATTGAAGGTTTAATATAGAATTCCAGTTTTCGGGATTTTTATAAAAAGTATATTTATTTGAATCAGAAAAATCACTTTCTTTTAGCTTATTAAATTTACTTGCAGGATGTAAGTGATCTTTATGATATATAACTTTATCATATTGTAGGTGTGAATAAAGTAATGTTAAAATTGTATAACAGTCAGGAGCGTCTTTTTGAGTTTTTAATATATCGTCAATTACCTCATCGCTTAATGACAGACTCTTGGCATCGTCACTTGCAAACTCTGCTTTGATTTGCTCAAAAGGAAATCTGTTTTCTATAATATTATCTTTGAGAACTTTCCTAATACGGGACAATACACTATCTGATTGACCACCAAATACACCTTTGAGCAATGAAATGCACAACCATTTTCGCATATTCATCTTTTCTTCTTGGTGAATATGGTCTTTTAATATCTCTTTTTCAAGATTTTTGTGATAAATATAGTAAACAATAGGAATAATTGCATTTTTGGCTCTAAGACTTGAGTCATTAAAGCCCCATTTCTTTAACAATTCAAATGCTACTTCAATACTTTCTTTTATTCGATCCCAATTTTTATCAAACACACTAACACTATCCGAATTGAAATTTGCTACCTGAAATTTTATATTATCGTTGAACAATACCAGACAACATTTTAGAATTAAGTCTGCGGATATAATAAAATTGTTATTATATACTGCATCTACTAGTGACTTAAATTCTTTTCGTGCATCTCTCTTCCAATTGGCTGTTGTTATAGACATTAATAGGTTGGAAAAACTAAGAGGTTCTCCACCACTATTAGTTCTAATGAATATGTCGAGTACAGTATCAATATCTTGATTTTCTTCCTGATAATAATTAATAAGTTTGTTATCAAAAATCACTTTTCTCAATTTTCTCAAAGTTGATTTTGCATATTTCTTATCTTTCCATTGGATTGAGTCGATAAAATCATCAAGAGCCTCGTCCTCCCTGTAATCGTATATATTGCCAACCAAAAATAAATCCTCAGTTTTGTTTAGTTTGGCAAACTCGTTATCCGCAAGGAATTTAAAATTGTAAATCATCTTTCTTTCGTCATCTTTTGGAAGTTGCGATGACAAGTTAATATAAAGCCGTCTTGTAGGTAAACAATCTTCATTATCTTTCCACCACTTTCTTGGCATTTTATATGCATAAGTACCCTTTAACCCCAAATATAACGATGTCAATCTCTGCTGGCCATCTATAACAGCCATAAAGTCAGAGTAGCCTTTTGTAGGTATGTATGGGTTTTCATCTTTAAAAAAAGCTCTATATTCTTTGAGGAACTCATAAAACTTGTAGTTGTTTTTGGTTTGACTACTTGTAACATTCCATATCATAAATGAATTAATAGGATAATCTCTCATAATACTATCGAACAATACTTCTATCTGTTCGCTTGACCATACAAATTTTCTTTGTATTGCAGGGAGTAAGAATTTTCTTTGTTCAATATACTCTATCGCATCGCTGATACTAATTGGAGTTTTAAAACCGCTATTTGCCATAATTCTAAAAGCTTACATTCATTAATTGTTCTTCGACTACTACAAAATTAGATAAAATATTCGAGATTCTATATCGGTAAAATGAATAGACCATTTTTATTTGAAAATAGATTAGCATTCTATGGCATGATATCATACGTAGAATTTTGTGCAATAAATTATTATCTTTGTTTCTGTATGATATAAATGCAATAGATTATTATTAGATGGGAGAATGTTTTATGGAATATTTGTGTAACTTCGACAAATTAGAAACTATTATAGGATTTATAAATAGAAATAGATATGGTAGATTTTAAGGAAAAATTTAAAGAATTGATAGAACATACATTTATTCCATCTACTGCTAGCAGCGTTGTGAAAACTAAGGCATGGCATAATATTTATAATTTACTTATACCTAATATTCCAGAGAAGCTATATAGGTATAGAAGTTTTAATGAATATTCTTTATCTGATTTTGAGAATGGAAAGATATCATTATGTCATGCTGGAATGTTTCCCGATAAATATGATTCTTACATATACGTAGACAGGAATAAAATTCATCAAGATTTAGAATTTGCATTAAAAAATGCGTTGCAAAACTGTTTACAAGATGTAACGCAAAAGTCTCCATTTCTAAAGACAGAAAAAGCTTCGGAAATTTGTTATTATAGAGAATTGGGATTAAGCGAGAAACAAATAATAGAAAAATTATACAATAATTATTCCAACTTTATAGATGATATAAAAAATGATATGAAGAAGCGAGAAACTCGCTTACGTAATTCATGTAGCAATGCAAAAATAGGTTGTTTCACAGAAAGTGTTCAGTCTAAATATATGTGGGACAGATATGCGGATGGATATAAAGGATTTGCCCTTGAATATGATTTTAGAAAATGTATTTATAAATATACCAATATAAATTTAAATGTCAATTTATTTCCCGTGATATATACTGATATCTTACCTGATTTTACATTGGAGGAAGGAAATCTATATGTACGGGAATGTTTTAGTAAATTGGACGTAAATAATGTTTGGTCATATATGCTTGATATTAACTGTCCCTTTAATCAATTGTATTTTTATAAAGCATATTTGTATAAAGATAGAAAAGAATATAGTCATGAATGTGAATGGCGTATGTTATATTATAATCTTGAAGATGATAATGATTATGTTTCTATACCTGATGTTGAATGCCTAAAAGCTATATACTATGGACCTGATATAAAATATGAAAATAAGGAAAGATTGCACAAAATAGCGATGGAAAAAGGAATTAAAGAATATGAGGTTTATTTAGATACAGAAACTCGTGATTATTCATTACAAGTAAAGCTCTTAAAAGAGTGATTATAAGCTATTATCAAGAAGTATAAATTGCTGAAAGATGTAGGTTAAATTAAATAATATTGTATGTGACTTTTGGGGGATAATAAAATATGCTGAATATAGATTTTAATAATATCAGACCCATTAAGGGGCTGCAAATGAGGGATTTGAAGAATTCGTTTGTCAGTTGGCACGTAAAGAGGAAATTCCATGTGAAAAGAAATTTGAACGCTGCGGAAAACCAGATGGAGGCGTGGAATGTTATAAAGTTCTTGAAGATGGAAGTATTGTGGCCTGGCAAGCCAAATATTTTTGTAAGGCTTTTGATGATTCACAGTATAAACAAATTAATAGGTCGGTTAATGAGGCGTTAAAATCTTATCCTCAATTGAGGCGCTATATTATAGTAGTGCCCATAGATCCATCAAATGCTCATGTTGCAGGTAAGAAGAGTATGAAAGAGCGGATTGATGAGTATGTGAAAAGATGGTCAAATACAAATCCTCATGTCATTTTTGATTTTTGGTGGGCTTCAGACTTGGTAGAAAGACTTCAAAAACCTTCCAATCAAGGTATGCTTCGATTTTGGTTTGGCGAATACGAATTTACAGATAGGGATTTTTTTAGGTTTAATGAAGAATCCATAAATGACCTAGGTAAACGATATACACCTAAACTTAATGTTGAAGTTGAGGCTTTTCAATATTTTGAGGTACTTTCACGAGGAAGTTCATTGAGGCATTTTTTTGACAAGGAGTTGATGATAGCTGAGGATACATGTAGAAAAATAGAGAAAAATAAGTATTGTCAAAATATTCTTAATCTAGTAGAAAATGTCCGCAATGCGATTAAACAAATTAATGAAACTAATATCACCGGTATAGATAGAATATCTCTTAATGAATTATTGTCAGCATTGATATTATTGGGAGAAACTGTTCAAGATATTGCCAACAATATTGTTGAAAAAGAAAGAGTAACAGAAGAAGAAGAAAACAGAACATCAAGTAACATATTTGAACTAGGTATAGATATTTTGCGCGTTCACAACGATTTACATCAAGATATAATGAGGTTAGTAAATGACCCTATTTTAATACTTGAAGGAGATGCTGGAGTCGGTAAGTCGCATTTAATGGCTGATACTGTTCAAAGAAGACAAAATGAAAACTTGTTTAGTTTACTTTTCTTGGGACAGAAATTTATCACTGATGAAGAACCTTTCATTCAGATGATGAGAATGCTTAACTTCAGCGGTTCTTCAGATGAATTGTTAGAAATGCTTGAAACTAAGGCTGAGACTACGGGAAACCGCATTATAATTTTCATAGATGCGATAAATGAAGGACATGGACTTAATATTTGGCAAAATAATATTCGTAGTTTTATTAATAGAATTAGACAGCATCCATGGCTTGGACTTGTCTTGAGCATCCGTACATCATATTCACCAGTAATACTTCCAAGGGAAGAATTTGGGAATGATTATTGTGTGCGGGCAAGGCATTATGGATTTGGAGCTAATACACAAAAGGCTGTACAACTCTTTTTTAAGGAATATGGTATATTGTATCCTTCAGTTCCACTCCTTAATCCCGAATTTAGGAATCCATTGTTTTTGCATCTATTCTGTGAAGGTATGAAAAATAATGGTTATAGGAAGATACCGGATGGAATAAAAGGTATATCATCAGTATTGAATTTGTTTTTCGATGGTATTGAGAAATCTCTTAGAAAATTCAAACAATATTCTCAATCAATTAAGTGTATAGACAAAGCTGTTCGTGAATATATAAAATATATAGTAAAGGAAGGAAGGCATGAAATGCCAATAGAAACGGCAGTAGAAATCTTTTCAGAAATCTATCCTCGTGTGTTTCTGGATGGTGAATTATTGGATTGTTTGCTATCTGAAGGAGTTTTTAGTAAAAATGTTTTTCAGAATAAAGTAGGGAAATACGAGGAATGTATTTATTTTACATACGAGAGATTCGAAAATATTCTTCATGCAGAATATCTTATAGATGAGTTTCAATCTGATGATAAATCATTGGAGGAATATATAGGGTCGATAAAGTCTCCTTATATGTTTGGTGGGTTATTGGAATCTTTAGCAATTTTATTGCCAGAACGTCAAGGTATAGAATTATATGATTTATTGCCTAAATTGCGTAATAATGAAGCCGTTGTTAATGCGGTCCTTTCTAGTTTAATATGGAGAGATGAGAATACTATAGACTCACATCTTGATGCATACTTTTATAAATTTATGGAAGATGATCAATTCAGATACCGTTTTATTCGAACTATCATGGAGATTTCTTTTAATACGGGGAACTACTATAATGCAGATTATCTTCATAAAATGCTTTTACCAATGCAGTTATCTGATAGGGACGCCATGTGGGTGACTATATTATATCGTATTTATAATAGTCAAGATAATATAATAGAAGAAACTATTAATTGGGTATGGGATGAAAGCAATGAGGTTAATATAGATGAGAAGTCAGTGGAACTAGGAGCTACTTTACTATCTTGGTTTTTGGCAAGCACCAATCGACAACTACGTGATACAGCGACAAAATCCCTCGTACAACTTCTGCATAATAGAATGCAGGTACTTATACCGCTTTTAGAGAAGTTTTCAAAAGTAGATGACCCATATATCCATGAAAGGCTTTATGGCGTAGCGTTAGGATGTGCATTAAGATCAAAATCAAAAGAACATTTGGCTAGCCTATGCCAATATATCTATCTATCAATATTTAATGTCAAAGGTGAAGTTTATCCTCATATATTGCTTCGTGACTATGCACGGGAAATTATAGAATATGCTGTTTCTATAGGAGAGAAGTTGAGTCTTAATGTTAATAAGATACGACCGCCTTATAATAGTTCTTTTGATTATAAACCTGTGTCTGACGAAGAAATAAAGTTAATATTAGACGAATGCGGGGGATACAAGAATTCTCCAGGTATGTGTAATATGCTTACCTCCATGTTTACGGAACATTCAACTATAGGTTCTTATGGTGATTTTGGCAGATATACATTTCAAAGAGCGCTGAGCAACTGGAAAATTGATGCAGAACACTTGAGTAATATAGCTATAAAACTCATTATTGACAAGTATGGATACCGAGAAGATAAGCATGGCACATTCGATCAGAAAATCGGATCTGGAAGAGGACGCTCAACCGTACCCAATGAACGAATTGGTAAGAAATATCAGTGGTTAGCCTTACATGAATTATTAGCTCGTGTAGCAGATAATTTTAAAAAATTGGAACATTCATGGAGTGATAATGTCGTAGATTATGAGGGAACTTGGGAACCTACTGTACGTGATATAGATCCAACAACTCTTGTTAGAGTAGATAAGTATTATCAAGATTCAGACCTCAAAGATGATTTTTGGTGGTGTGGAGGACAATATGCTAACTGGGAGTATGAAATGTCAGATTGGCTTAGTATAGAGGATGATATACCATCAGCAGTACCAATTATAGAATTAACAGATCCTAATGGATGTAATTGGCTTGCATTAGAATGTTATCCAGACTGGAATGAACCTCATAGTAAAGATAGCATATATAAAAGATTATGGTATCAAATAAGGAGTTTTATTGTTGATGAAGAAGATTTTTCTCTAGTTTATGAATGGATCATGAAACAAAATTTTGGTGGAAGATGGATGCCGGAGTGTAGTAATAGATATGAATTATTTTATCGTGAGTATTATTGGTCACCAGCATATAAATATTATGATATTGAAGGATTGACAAAGAGGGATATATGTGATAAGGAAATGAATCAGTTTATAGCTCATGTAGATATTACTACAATAGGTTATTTGTGGGAGGCAGAAGAAGACTATTCTAAAAAAACATCCTTTTACATCCTCATGCCTTCTAAACAGTTATTTGATGGTCTAAATATGCGATACGCTGATAAGGAAGGTATCTTCTTGAATGAAGAAGGTGAGATGATTTGTTTTGATGCTGGAGCTATAGAAAGGTCAAAAAACTATCTTTTAGTCCGGAAAGATACCATATTGGATTATCTCAAAACACATCACAAGAAATTAATGTGGTATGTACTTGGTGAGAAAAACATTATAGGATTGCATAATTATCTCAGAACTCCAAATTTTCCTATGTGGCTTGTTGTGAGTGGTGTTTATACATTGGATGAAGAAGGTAAAGTAACAGGAAGCATAAAAGTATCTCATGAAAGATAGGGATTAAGTATATTTTATTATTTAAACTTAATAATTTTAGTAGCTATTTTTAGTAGGTTGCAGTCATACTAAGATTTTTTCTTTGTTATGACTGCAAATATTCTTCCCATTTTATAGTTTACCACATTCTGTATGGCATTAAAATCTGTACCTTGAGTCGTTATAAAGCTATTAGTAAACCTCTCTTAAAAGCTTAGTTCAAAGTATAATAAGTAGTCGTTATAGAAATGTAAACTTGGTAATAGCCATGCTTTAAATGGTTTACACTTTCAGTTTACAACAAAAAATCTGGATGTTAATTTATATGCTTGATTGACAGCTGTATACAAAATGGTTTAATCTTCTTTATCTGTTTGGCATGTTATTCTCACTATTATGAGTATATACTCTTGAGTGCGCACAACTGGAGTATCGATTTATTCACTTAATAACATTGGAATTATGTCATATATAGATAATGAGATACTCGAAAGGCTGATAGGAACCATGGTAGAGGGATTTGCCCGCATTGAAAAGAAACTGGACCAGATGAACCGTCTGAAAGAATGTATGAACGGAGACAGACTGCTTGATAATGTGGATCTGGCAGAACTCCTTGGTGTGTCACAAAGAACCTTGGCACGTTACAGGCAAGAGGGCAAGATTAAATATTACTCGGTGGAAAAGAACGGGAAATCATTCTATCTCGCCTCAGAGATACAGAGTTTCCTGCTCC
>OGOG01001227.1_pt1 | contig 25914 bp, 25 predicted proteins | sample 1552581 | NCBI WGS metagenome assembly OGOG01 (sample SAMEA2580152, study PRJEB22360) | human gut metagenome | biome: human gut; feature: human-associated habitat; material: faeces | place: Denmark | collected 2008/2010 | reverse complement strand
CTGGCGAAATACAGAAAACAGCATAAGAATAATCAACAGGCAGGTAGTCTTATAACGAGCCTGCCTGCCTTCTTTTATGCCTGCAAGTGCCATTTCTCAAGGGGGTGTTCAAATGAACCCCCTTTGAACACCCCTAGGGGAAACAAGGTTAAATTGTATCAAGTTCAGTGTTCCAACGAAAGCAGATCTGTGCGAGTATTATGTGAATCTGGAAGCGAATACTTTTGATACTTTTAAGGTTGAACCGTCCCTGATGACCGTCTTTGAACAGAGTCATACATGGGATGAACTGATACAGCATTTTGTGGATTCCTATGTTATGGAAACAGATAAGAAGGCGGTATCCGCTTCTTATGACCGTGATTATATTGCAGAAAGGCTGAAGGGGCTGGAAACTGAATTGTCTTTAGAGTGTCGAATCACTCTGAATGGAGAAGAACGATGGGTTCGCAATGTGATCATACGTGGAGAGATAGAGGATTCAGAATATGCCATGATCTTTTTGTGTGATATCACAGAGGCAAAGGTAGAGAGCGCACGGCATCTGCAGATGGCAGCAGATAATGCTTCCATGGAGCAGCTGATTCAGAGTATCGTACGTCTGGTTGACCGCTTTGTTGTCTGTGATCTGGAAAATGACAGATATGAGTCCTACAACCTGAATGGACAGATGATATATAAACCTCTGGGCTTTTATCATGATTTTCAGATGCAGGTTCTTGAAAGGTATAAGACACTGGAACCACTGGAAGCTATAGATATCCTGATAGCCCCGGATAATATTCGGAAAAAACTGAAAAGTGAAAATGATATTTATAAGTTTGAGTATTGCAGCCTGGATGAAAAGACTTATAAAATCGCTTCTTATATTCCCTTGGAATGGAAGAATGGAAAGCTGGAAAAGGTATTGCTGGCATCCATGGATGTGACACAGGAGAAGAAAGCAGAGATTGAATCCCGTCAGGCACTGAAAGAGGCTTACCGGTCCGCAGAAAATGCAAATCGTGCGAAAACAGAATTCCTTTCCAATATGTCCCATGTTTTGTTATGTTTAGATTGGTTGTATCTTATAGATGCGGCAGAGGTCGATAAGAAAGGGTGCATAAACTTATGTATATGAACTACTACGGCTATTGAATAGCCGATTTTGTTAAACTCTTTGATATCCGGCAATTCCATTGCTGTGAGTACCGTTTTATCCCCATGGAGGCTTTCTATGTAAGTATCTACAGCATTGTGGATAGGATGGGGAATAATCCATGTCAGGATGCAGGGATGCTGGCAGTAGATGCAGTTGGATGAGATGTTGTTTCAGCGGATATATAGCGGGTACTGATGGGTACTATGGAGCATCACATGATATTCCTGCTGCGGATAGACCGGTTGGTATCATAAGGTGGGGAGAGCTGGAGTGTTGGTAATCTATTCCGCGGAAGTGGTAGAACGTACAGGATACTAGAAAAATATTCTGGATATTTGCTCTTCTGTTGACATTCCGCTTACAAAAGGATTACACTTTGATAAATGAAAAAAAGGAGAGTTATGAAATGAAATTACAAAAGGGAAGACCCGAAAATACAGATAACCGTCTGAACAAAGAAATCCGCGTCTATGATTTCTTAGACAAGCTAGGTATTCAATATCAGCGTATTGACCATGAGGCTGCTATGACTATGGAAGCCTGCGAAGAAATTGACCACGCCCTTGGCGACAACACCACGATCTGCAAAAATCTGTTCCTGTGCAATCGTCAGGAGACGGATTTTTATCTTCTTCTGATGCCTGGCGATAAACCGTTTAAGACAAAAGATCTCTCTGCGCAGATCCATTCCGCCAGATTATCTTTTGCCAAACCGGAATATATGGAGAAATATCTTGATATCACCCCTGGATCCGTCAGTGTATTGGGACTGATGAATGATTCTGAGAAGAAAGTACAGCTTCTTATTGATGAAGATGTCATGAAGGAGCCATACTTCGGCTGTCATCCCTGTATTAATACCTCGAGTCTCAAATTCACAACTGAAGATCTGATGCAGAAAATTATTCCAGCACTGGAGCATGAGCCTGTCATAGTGACTCTGCCGGTTCCGGAATAAGGAAAATACATAACCAAAGACACAAGAAAGCCCTCAGCTATAGATTTTGTCTATATCTGAGGGCTTTCTGAATATGGACTATTTTAAAATGCCATAATCCTGCATGAATTCCTGCTATCCTTGATACTCCAATCGCATTAGACTCACGCACTGCGTCCAGACGATTACATATGATCACTCTGGGACAGCGAACACCAAGTTCCGGTTCCGGAAATGTCGGAGAATCTTATCATAAGACCGGCCGAGAATAAAGGCTATAATACAATTATTTCGGGGGTTATATGTCTCGGGATAGTGGTGCGTAAACAGTAACAAATACCTGGGAATGTTGTTCTGTAGTTGACAATGACTCTGGGAATGATATAAAATATAGAATTGAAATTCAGCGGTTGTTCTGATACTATTTTCTTGACCATATAACCTCCGACAGAACCATTCTGTTTAGAAGTCAGGTTACCGTTGTACCCGTCTGTAAGCGGTACGCCTAATTCATTTGCAACCTCGAATTTGAAACGGTCTAACGCACCTTTTGCTTCCGGTACAGCTGTCTGGTTAGAAGATTTTGTGTTTGACATATCAATTTCCTCCTTGGTTGTTGTTTTCTTTTGAAAGTGTTTTTGTGTTGCAATGCTAGTATATGAAGATGCAGAAATAATACACTGGAAGTTTTCGCATGGACAGGAAGAGCATGGAAACGGGAAAACTTGCATGATGACTGTAAGAAAAATATTAATAAATTATGAATTATGTATATTTTTTAAGTTTTAATTGCGTTTTATTTAGTGCTTTGTTATAATTACAGTTAGGATTGTGGATAAAAGATAAAATCCGCAAAATAAATAGGAGAAACGGAGAGGAGAAACTATGAACTTAGGTATAATCGCACATAACAGTAAAAAAGTACTGATAGAAGATTTCTGCATCGCTTATAAGAATATACTTGCCAAACATGAGGTCTATGCCACAGGTACAACCGGACGGAGAATAGAAGAAGCGACAAGCCTTCATGTGCATAAATTCCTTGCCGGCAGTATTGGTGGAGACAAGCAGTTTATGGAGATGGTAGAGCGTCAGGATCTTGATATGGTCATTCTGTTCTACAATCCGGTCATGATCGATCCTAAAGAACCGGATATCACAAGCATTGTGAGAAGATGCGACCAGTACAATATTCCTGTAGCGACAAATATTGCCACAGCAGAACTTCTTATTTTAGGGCTTGCAAGAGGAGACCTGGATTGGAGACTGAATCTGAAATGAGAGTGATCGCAGGTAAAGCCAGAAGGCTTAATTTGAAAACAATTCCGGGGATAGACACAAGACCTACTACTGACAGAATCAAAGAAACATTATTTAATATACTTCAGCCGGAGCTTTTGGAATGCCGTTTCCTGGATCTTTTTTCCGGAAGTGGCGGGATCGGAATCGAAGCTCTGAGCAGAGGGGCTTCTTATGCAGTGTTTGTGGAGAAGAATCCAAAAGCTGCTGCATGCATCAGAGAAAATCTTGCATTTACAAAATTGGCAGAAGATGGTAAACTGCTGAACATGGACGTGTTGCAGGCATTGCGTTCCCTTGAGGGAAAAGGTGTTTTTGACATTATTTTTATGGATCCCCCATATAATAATGAACTGGAAAGACAGGTGCTGGAATATCTGAAAGACAGCACAGTTGCAGATAAGAATACACTTATTATTGTGGAAGCGGATCTTCAGACGGATTTCAGTTATGTGGAATCTCTCGGTTACAGGCAGCTGCGTTCGAAAGAGTATAAAACAAATAAGCATGTATTTTTAGAACGTGCATAATTAACTATAATAATTTCAGAATGAATACATTGCTTCCTGAAATTATCATAAGATTGCTGCCTGCAGGCAGCATTCGTGTTGTTATGCATATGTGTATGTGCCAGAGGAAAGAGAGAGTAAAAATAAATGAAAATAGCAGTATATCCCGGCAGCTTTGATCCGGCTACCTATGGACATCTTGATGTGATCCGGAGAGCAGCAGTTTCTTTTGACAAAGTGATAGTGGGCGTTTTACATAATTCTTCAAAAAGTCCGTTGTTTTCTGTGCAGGAACGTGTTAATATATTAGAAAAGGCGACTCAGGACGTTCCTAATGTCGAGGTAAAACCATTTGAGGGATTGTCTGTGAATTTTGCCAGAGAGAATCACGCTCAGGTGATCATACGTGGACTTCGTGCAGTTACAGATTTTGAGTATGAGCTCCAGATGGCTCAGACCAATCGTGTACTTGCACCGGATGTAGATACTGTATTTCTGACTACAAGTCTGGAATATGCATACCTGAGTTCTACAATATTGAAGGAAGTTGCACATTTTGGAGGCGACCTGAGTAAGTTTGCACCGGCCGAGATAACGGATGCAGTTATTGAGAAGATTCGTCTTACAGCAGACAACAAATAAGTTATTGTTCACATAGAGCGTACAGTAACAGAAATAGAAAATAAGGAGTGTATATACTATGAGCAGCAGAATTGAACAGATTATCGGTGAGATTGAGGAATATGTGGACAGCTGTAAATTCCAGCCACTGTCAACTACTAAGATTGTGGTAAATAAAGAAGAAATTGAGGAACTTCTGAGAGAACTCCGCCTGAAAACTCCGGATGAGATTAAACGTTATCAGAAGATCATTAACAATAAGGACGCTATCCTTGAGGATGCTCAGACTAAGGCAGATGCACTGATCGCAGATGCACAGGCAAGAGCACAGGAACTGGTAACACAGCATGAGATTATGCAGAAAGCATATGCACAGGCAAATGATACGATCAATGCAGCTAACAAACAGGCACAGGAGATTCTGGATTCTGCAACACAGGATGCAAACAGCATTCGTCTCAGCGCGATCACCTATACAGATGATATGATGGCCAATATTGGCAGTGTGCTTAATACAACATTAGAGGATGCAGGTGTGAAATACAAAACATTTATTGATTCCCTGCAGAGCTGTCTTGATGTTGTAAACCACAATCGTCAGGAACTTGCACCTCAGACAGCACAGGCTGCAGCAATTACAGGCTCTTATCATGATAATGACGGAGCGAAAGATGATGATGACGATCTGTTAGATGATCTGGGAGAGAACTAAAAATAAATCAGTTATAAATATAGAAGATGAGAAAACAAGGGGCAGGAAAATTTCCTGCCCTGATTTTGTATAATGAAATGATGACAGTTCCCGGAAAGAATTTATTTTCACAGATAGGAAATCAGACAGTAAAGAATACTTGCTGTAAGGAATGTGCAGATACACTTGGAAATAAAATAAGGCAGAATGCTGAGGTCATGGTGGAGAACACCTTTTGTCTGAGCAAGGATGCACAGACCGCCGGATGCGGTGGCTGCAGCGGACAAAAGTATACGAGTCATGTATGGCAGTCCGGAAACTGAAATAAGAGAAAGTCCGGAAGTGATCTCTGTAAATCCGAGCAGCAGGTATTGATAGAGAAGTGGAAAAGGCGCATAATATCTGATACATCCTGCCAGAATGGAGAACAATAGAATATATCCTCCGAGACGTGTAATGGTTTCAAAACCGTTCATTATAGAAAAATCAAGTATATTTTTTCGAGAAGAAATCTCGGGTGAAAATCCTGGGGAATCTGAGATGGTGGCATTTTGGTACACAAAAAAACGAAAGAACAGCATACATATCAGATTTGCTGAAAAAATACTCGCAAAGACCATGCCGGCAGGTACTGTATCCTTAAGACAGGACTTACAGAGATAGGTAATGATAAAGGCAGGGCTTGGATTGTTGCAGAAGGTGGTGAGATAAAGAGCTTCTTTTTTGCTGATTTTATGTAATCCATACAGATCAGAGGCAAGTTTGGCTCCCAGAGGATAACCACACAGCATTCCGAGAACGAAAACATAACCACCCCAGATGCTGACACCCGGAAAAATATGAAAGAATGATTCAAATGGCAGGAGAAGTTTCCGGATATGACCGGTATGTGTAAGCATTCCTGTGAGAATAATAAATGGGAGAAGCGTTGGGATTAATGTATTCAGCCACAGAGTCATTCCGGCTCTGGCACAGGACAGACTTTCAGCAGGATGCAGCAGAAGAAAGACAAGAAGAAAACAAATACCACCGGTGAGTATGGTGTTTTTGGACATACAACAACCTCTTTGCAATTGTTTGCCATTCTTTATAAAATTTATATGGCGCAGAATGAAAATAAATGCTATAGTATTTGGGTAAAATATATCTGGAAAATTTGTCGTATATCGGGAAAACAATGGTATATTATAAGACAAATGTGTGATTTTTGGAGGTAATATAATTATGGCAGTTTTAGAGAATTGTGAACCCAAAAGAGTGTTCCATTATTTTGAGGAGATATGCAAAATTCCTCATGGCTCAGGAAATACAAAGCAGATCAGTGACTATCTGGTTCAGTTTGCAAAGGATCATGATCTGAAATATGTTCAGGATGAGATGAATAATGTGGTTATTTATAAACCGGGCACAGCGGGATACGAGAATGCTCCTGTAGTGATCATTCAGGGACATATGGATATGGTATGTGAGAAACGTCCGGATGTAGAGCATGATTTTACAAAAGACGGATTAAATCTTTCTGTAGAAGGTGACTATGTATCTGCAAACGGAACAACCCTTGGTGGTGATGACGGAATTGCTGTTGCTTATGGCCTTGCACTTCTGGAAAGTGATACAATTGCTCATCCGCCGCTTGAGGTGTTTATTACTGTAGATGAGGAAATCGGTCTTCTGGGTGCAGTTGGATTTGACTGCAGTGTATTAAAAGGAAGAAGATTTATCAATCTGGATTCTGAAGCAGAAGGAAGCCTCTGGATCAGCTGTGCAGGCGGACTTTCCGGAGTCAGCCATATTCCAGTGACAAGACTGGATGCAGAGGGAGAGAAGCTGACAGTTAAGATCAGCGGACTGATGGGCGGTCATTCCGGAGCTGAGATTGACAAGAATCGTGCAAACGCAAATTCTCTTCTCGGAAAATTTCTCCATGGTCTGGATGAGAAAACAGATTTTGAACTGATCAGTGTGCAGGGCGGACAGAAAGATAATGCCATTACAAGGGAGGCTACAGCAGAAATCCTTGTTCTTGAAGAAAATGTAGATGCTGTCAGAGAATATGCGGCTTCTGTGCAGGGAGCATGGAGAGAAGAGTATGCAGGAACTGATGAGGGTATCACAGTAACTGTTGAAGATGAGGGAAAACAGGAAGTAAGGGTTCTTCATCCCACAAGTAAAGAAAAAGTAATTTTCTTCCTTGTAAATGTACCTTATGGTGTTCAGAAAATGAGCGGAACGATCAAAGGACTGGTAGAGACTTCTACGAATATTGGTATTCTGAAGACTTCTGAGAATGAGGTAATGGGAAGTTCCAGTATCAGAAGTTCTGTGGAGACAGCCAGAGATTCCCTTTCTGACAAGATTGCCTATCTGACGGAGTTCCTTGGCGGAGAGTATGAGAGACAGGGCGTTTATCCTGCGTGGGAGTATCGCAAGGATTCACCGCTTCGTGATAAGATGGTGGAAGTATATGAGGAAATGTATGGACAGAAACCGAATGTGGTGGCAATCCATGCAGGACTTGAGTGTGGACTTTTCTATAAGAAGATGGAAGGACTTGACTGTGTGTCTCTGGGACCTGATATGAAGGATATTCATACGTCTGAAGAGGTGCTTAGTATTTCTTCTACAGAGAGAGTCTGGAAGTATCTGGTGAAAGTTCTGGAGGCTCTTAAAGAGTGATGTTGGAAGCATCCCTGTTGCGCTTTGGCGGCAGGGGTGCTTTTTTGAATGTTCTATATGTCCGGTGCTTTGCATATACTGTATCAGAATGCGGAACTAGGCATTTCTAAAAAAAACAGAAACTATTCATATTAGCGAGATATTTTTCAAAATCTATGCTATAATAACAAAATGTATGAAATGCAAGGAGCGAGTGAAAATGGAAATACAGTTATGGAGAAGCATTTTGTGCCCGTATGAACTGGCTGTGAGAGAGCTGGAAGTGAAATTCAATCACATTATTGATGAATGTAAAGAGAATGATGTTTACTGCCCGATTGAGCAGGTGGAGGGCAGGGTTAAGAGCGTGAGCAGTATTCTTGAGAAAATGCAGCGCAAGCATATTCCTATGGAGAGAATGGAAGAAGAACTGGAGGATATTGCCGGTGTTCGTATTATCTGCCAGTTTGAGGAGGATATAGAGACGGTTGCTTCCCTGATCCAGAAGAGAAGCGATATGGTTATAAAGAGTGAGAAGAATTATCTGAAGCATATTAAACAGAGTGGTTACAGAAGTTATCATCTGATTATTTATTATACAGTGGATACGATCAAAGGGCCAAAGAAGCTGCAGGCGGAGATACAGATCCGTACAATGGCTATGAACTTTTGGGCGACGATTGAGCATTCCCTGCAATATAAATATAAAGGGGATATGCCGGAGCATGTGGCAGAACGTCTGAGCAAGGCAGCAGATGCCATTAATGCTCTTGACCATGAGATGTCTTCTGTGCGGAATGAGATTATGGATGCACAGAATTCGTCACAGATGCAGTCTAATCTGGTGAAGGATATTCTGATCAACATTGAAAATCTGTACAAGATTGCAAATAAGCGGGAGATTATGAAGATTCAGGATGAGTTCCTGAGAGTATTTAAAACAAAAGATCTTCAGCAACTGAAGCGGTTCCACAGACAGCTTGATATTATATCCGAAGGATACCGGGCACAGGCAGTGTATCATCATGTCTGATTATTATCCGGAAATGATAATTTGAAAGGTTTGCTGCAGATGTAGAACTGTGTGGCGGATGATCGTATCCGCATGACTATAATACATACGAGGAAAATATAAATGCAGGATTTTTTACCGGTAACAAAGAAAGAAATGAAACAGAGAGGGTGGGAGCAGGTAGATTTTGCCTATATTACAGGTGATGCCTACGTGGACCATCCTTCCTTTGGTACTGCGATCATCAGCAGACTGTTGGAGAGTCGTGGGTATAAAGTGGGGATCATTCCTCAGCCTGACTGGAGAAAGAAGGAGAGTATTCAGGTATTTGGAGAGCCTCGACTGGGATTTCTGGTGTCTGCGGGAAATATGGACTCTATGGTAAATCACTATACAGTCTCTAAAAAGCACAGGCAGAAAGATTCCTATTCACCGGGAGGCCAGATGGGACTTCGTCCTGACCGCGCGGTGATCGTGTACAGCAATCTGATCCGTCAGACTTATAAAAAGACACCCATTATCCTGGGTGGGATTGAAGCCAGCCTGAGACGACTGGCACATTATGATTATTGGGAGAATAAAGTAAAACACAGTGTACTCCTTGATTCCGGGGCAGATATGATTTCCTATGGAATGGGTGAGCATTCGATCATAGAGATTGCAGATGCGCTGGCGAGTGGACTGCCGGTAGAGGAACTTACCTATATTGCAGGAACTGTATTTAAGTGCAGGGATCTGTCGAGAGTTTATGATCCGATTATTCTTCCTTCTTATGAGGAAGTAAAAGTAAACAAGAAGGTTTATGCAGACAGCTTTGCCATTCAGTATCAGAATACAGATCCATTCAGCGCCAGACCAATGGCAGAATCTTATGGGACAAAGGGATATATTATACAGAATCCTCCTGCTCTGCCCCTGACACAGGAGGAAATGGATGATGTATATGCCCTGCCTTATACGGAGAAAGTTCATCCCATGTATGAGAAGCTGGGCGGAATTCCGGCACTGGAAGAAATCAAGTTCAGCCTGACAAGCAACAGAGGGTGCTTTGGCGGCTGTAATTTCTGCGCCCTGACTTTTCATCAGGGAAGAATTCTTCAGACCAGAAGTCATGAGTCTCTGATCGAAGAAGCTACCAGAATGACAAATGATCCTGAGTTCAAGGGTTATATTCACGATGTGGGTGGTCCCACAGCAGATTTCAGACAACCATCTTGTCAGAAACAGCTCACGAAAGGGGTCTGCAAGAATAAGCAGTGCCTGTTTCCCACGCCATGCAAAAACCTGACTGTAGATCATTCGGATTACGTTTCTCTGCTTCGGAAGCTGCGGAAAATCCCGGGAGTGAAGAAGGTATTCATCCGCTCCGGTGTACGCTTTGATTATGTGGTGGCAGACAGGGACAAGACTTTTTTGCGTGAACTGGTGGAACATCACGTAAGTGGGCAGTTGCGTGTGGCACCGGAACATGTGTCTGATCAGGTTCTGAAGTATATGGGAAAACCAAGTCACAGCGTCTATCAGCAGTTTCTTAAGGAATATGATGCGGCAAACAGGCAAACAGGAAAGCAGCAGTATGCTGTCCCGTATTTCATGTCCTCCCATCCGGGATGTACCATGAAAGAGGCAGTAAAACTTGCGGAATATGTCCGGGATCTTGGCTTTACCCCGGAACAGGTACAGGATTTCTATCCAACCCCGTCTACTCTTTCTACCTGTATGTACTATACGGGAATCCATCCTCTTACAGGTGAGAAGGTATATGTGCCGAAGAACCCCCATGAAAAAGCAATACAGAGAGCTTTGATGCAGTACAAGAATCCTGCAAACAGAGAACTGGTGCTGGAAGGCCTCAAAATGACCGGAAGAATGGACCTGGTAGGTTACGGCCCTAAATGTTTGATCCGGCCGCTTCGAGAGAATCATGGAGGCCAACAGCATACTCAGGGCAGTAGTCGGAATGCGAAAAACAGCAGAAATAGCAAAAATAACAAAAACAGTTCAGCATCTGCAAAGAAGAATACTATCAGAAATATACATAAGAAAAATTCCGGAGGAGGACGTAAGTGACAGAAAAGAAAAACAGAAATAAAAAACAAAGTAAAGCGAAAACATCTTCAAAAGTATCCAAAGGGAACTTCGGATATTTCAGAAGTGAAAAGAGACGCCGCCTGATCATCACTGCAATTCTTTTTGCAGTACCCTTATTCATCTTTTTTACATCCTGGTTCTATTTTAAGACAAGAATGACTGTTTGGACAGTTGTAACTGTAGTTGGCTGTCTTCCGGCATGTAAATCCATGGTGAATCTGATCATGATTTTGAAATGCAGACCAATGGATGCCGGATTATATCAGAAAATCCATGAGCATCAGGGCAGTCTGGATATGGCATATGAACTTTACATGACTTTTTATGAAAAAAGTGCCTATATTGATGCAGCAGCAGTATGTGGAAATACAGTAGTGGCTTACAGCAGTGATCCGAAAATCGATGCATCTTTCATGGAAACCAATTCCCAGAAGATCATCCGTAAAAACGGTTATAAAGTGACGGTGAAAATTTTTACAGATCTCCGTCCGTTCCTGGAACGTCTTGATTCCATGAACGATCACAGAGAAAGTCTGGAAGAAGGAATCAAATTTACCCCGGACGAAAAATATCCGGATCTTTCCAGAAACGAACTGATCCGACAGACCATTCTGGCATTGTGTCTGTAGTCGCCGGAATTCAATTACAAAATATATCTATAGCAATGTGTTATTTCGGAGTTTGATATAATTATACAGGAACAATTAAATATGAAAGAATTTATTATAGAAGAAAATGAAGCGGGCCAGCGCTTTGATAAATATCTGGCCAAGCTTCTCAGAGAAGCACCTAAAAGTTTTTTTTACAAAATGCTCCGCAAAAAGAACATCACTCTAAATGGAAAGAAAGCCACAGGAAACGAAAAACTTCTCAAAGGCGATACCATCAAACTGTTTCTGAGTGATGAAACTTTCGATAAATTTGCAGGAAGCAGTCAGGCAGCAAGAGCATACTGCGAACTGGATATTGTTTACGAGGATCCTGATATCATTATCATCAATAAACCGGCAGGGATGCTTTCACAGCCGGCAGATGACGGGGAACCGTCCCTTGTAGAATACCTGACCGGCTACCTTTTAAAGAAAGGTGACCTTACAGAAGAACAGCTCAAAACCTTCAGACCTTCTGTATGTAACCGACTTGACCGTAATACCAGCGGAATGGTCTGTGCAGGGAAAAGTCTTGCCGGTCTGCAGTTTCTGTCCAGGATATTCCACGACAGAACACTTCACAAATACTATATCTGCCTCACAAAAGGCAAAATAGAAAAACCGGATCATATCAGGGGTTATCTGCACAAAGATAAAAAAACAAACAAAGTAATCGTAAGCAGACAGGAATTCAAAGATTCCCTGCCGATTGAAACGAAATATCGTCCTCTTGGCAGCAACGGAAAAATAACTCTTCTGGAAGTTGAGCTGATCACAGGCCGTACTCACCAGATTCGTGCTCACCTTGCAGGAATAGGACATCCATTGCTTGGAGACACCAAATACGGAGATTCTGAATTTAATAAGCAATACATCCGCCATGGAGTCAGGCATCAGCTTCTCCATGCATACAGGTTAGTAATTCCGGAGACAGACCAGACCTTTGTGGCGCCGGCACCGGAGCTTTTCTGTAAAATCATCAAAGAGGAAAATCTTGAGGAGGCTTATCATGAGAATCTGGAAAGAAATATGGGATTACGCAAAAATGATCATCATAGTAGTAGTGATCGTAACGCTTGTGAATAGCGTAGTACTGATCAATGCCAAAATTCCTTCCGAATCAATGGAAAAAACCATTATGACAGGAGACCGTATTTTCGGATTTCGCCTTGCATATGGACTCAATCTGGATTTCTTCGGACATGAAATATCAAAAAAAATAAAAGATCCGGAACGCTTTGACATTGTTATTTTCAAATACCCGGATGACGAAAGCAAGCTTTTCATCAAACGAGTCATCGGACTTCCGGGAGAAAAAGTACAGATTAAGGACGGCAAAGTCTATATCAATGATTCAGAGATTCCTCTGGATGACAGTTTCGTTCCGGAAAAACCAAGGGGCAGCTTTGGCCCGTATGAAGTTCCTGAAAACAGCTATTTCGTCCTGGGTGATAATCGCAATCATTCCAAAGACTCCCGTTGCTGGAAAAGCACCAGTTTTGTGACATTTGATGAGATTGTCGGAAAGGCAGTTATCAGGTATTATCCGTCGGTAAAATTATTGAAGTAGAAAATAAAATTTACGGAGAAATAAAGTGGCAACATGGAACAGCAGAGGTTTGCGGGGATCCACTCTGGAGGATCTTGTAAATCGTACAAATGAACAATACAGAGAAAAGGGACTGGCACTTATCCAGAAAATTCCCACTCCGATCACACCTGTCCGTATGGATAAGGAAAACCGTCATATTACGCTGGCATATTTCGAGCAACGAAGCACTGTAGACTATATCGGAGCAGTACAGGGCATCCCTGTCTGCTTTGATGCCAAAGAATGTGCGGCGGATACTTTTCCGCTTGCGAATATCCATCCTCATCAGGTGGAATTTATGCAGGCATTTGAAAAGCAGGGAGGGGTGGCTTTTTTTCTTATATTCTACAGCCATGAAAACCAGTTCTATTACCTTACACTGCGCAGTCTCCTTACTTTCTGGAACCGGATGCAGGAAGGCGGCCGCAAGAGCTTCCGGCGCGAAGAGCTAGAACCGCAGTATTATTTGAATAAAAAAAGCGGGTTTCTTGTGCCCTTTCTTGATGGAGTTCAGACTGATCTTAATGAACGGGAATAGGAAAGGGGACGCGCAGAAATTTATTTTATTTCCGGTGCGGTTTCGGCATCTAAGAGTTTCTAAGGCAAAAAAAATCTGCTAAAAGCATGAGCCGTCTTCTCAAACTCGCTCCGTCGCCGACTTCGCTCAGACAGTGAAACAGCCGGCTCATAACGCAGATTTTTTTTGCCTAAGAAACTCTAGAGTGTGTCTGAAAAATCATTCCCGCAATCTGCACGCCCCACTTTGCGGGATATTTCACCCGAATTCAGTTGCCGTAGCCCGCTACGGCGCCCTCATCCGGGCAAAATATCCCACAAATTGTGACGCACATCTTGCAGAAAGCCTTTTTCAGACACGCTCTAAGATACCTGCAAATGCACCGGAAATAAAATAAACTTCTGCGCTGTGTATTGGCAGTAACTATGAAGAAATCAACTTGCTGGCATACTATAGCAAGCCTCTTATAATGTATATTGATTCAGTTCATCAGAGCGTAAAATCCTGCGTCAGATATCCTTGACGTGCGTCAGCACACCTGTAGGTATCTTCCTTGTCTTTCGCACTCTGCTGAACTGTCTTAAATGCATTAGTTAATAGACTTGCTATAGCCATCATAATCTTCCATATTGTGAGAACCAGCTCGGAAACATATTGTATTTGAGGTGCATTTGCAGGTGTCTTAGAGATTCTTAGTTTTCATGAAATCTGCGTTATGAGAAGAAAAGCCCCTTGTCTGAGCGACAGCGAGTAATTCCGGGCTTTTCTTCTCATGGTTTTAGCAGATTTCCTGAAGACTTAGAAGCTCTTAGATACCGAAACCGCACATCAAATACAATATGTTTCTGAGCGTCCCTTTGAATACACATAATGAACAGACAAAACAACAATATAATACATTAACTGTACTTGACATTTTTTTGAAAACCTATTATAATTCTATCTAGTTTCACATTACTTTAGTAACACGTTACTATACTAAAGCGAATATAAAGTAATAATAAAAAGAAACACAACATAACCAAGAGGAGGACCACCCATGCAGCGTATTTTCCACACCCCTGAAGGTGTAAGAGACATCTACAACGGCGAATGCAGCCAGAAAAGAAAGGTACAGGAGAAAATCCATCGCGTCTTCCACCAGTATGGCTATGAAGACATAGAAACCCCGACATTCGAATACTTTGAAGTATTCAGCCGCGAAGTAGGAACCATCCCATCCAAAGAACTTTATAAATTCTTTGACAGAGAAGGCAATACCCTGGTACTCAGACCTGATTTCACCCCGTCTGTATCCAGAGCCTGTGCAACCTACTTTTCCCCGGACAAAGAACCTGTAAGCCTCTGCTATACAGGAAACACATTTATTAATAACACCAGTTACAGAGGACATCTCAAAGAAACCACACAGATGGGAGTAGAACGGATCGGTGATGAATCCGCAGATGCAGATGCAGAACTTCTTGCCATGACAGTGGAATGCCTTCTGGCAGCAGGTCTTACAGAATTTCAGGTCAGTGTCGGACAGGTAGATTATTTCAAATCCTTATTAAAAGAAGCCGAACTCGGTCCGGAAGCAGAAGAACGTCTTCGTGTTTTGATCTCGCAGAAAAATTCTTTCGGAGTAGAAGAGTTTGTAGAAGAACAGAAACTCAAAGACAGTATGCAGAAAGCCTTTACTGAAATCCCACAGATGTTTGGTTCAGAAGAAGTCTTAAAGAAAGCCAGAAGTCTGACAAACAACGCCTGCGCACTGGAAGCAGTTTCCAGACTGGAAGAAATCTATGAGATTATGAAAAACTACGGATATGAAAAGTATATCTCTTTCGATTTTGGAATGCTTAGTAAATATCAGTACTATACAGGTATCATTTTCCAGGCATATACTTACGGAACCGGTGAACCTATGATCAAGGGAGGCCGTTACAATGGCCTGATGAAACACTTTGGCAAACCTGCGGCATCTATCGGATTTGCCCTTGAAGTAGATAACCTTCTTCTTGCACTTTCCAGCCAGAAACTGATTTCTGAGAAAGAGGAGAAGCCGGAAGTAATCGAATACGAGCCACAGAACCGTACAGAAGCCATTAAAGAGGCACAGAAACTTCGTGCAGAGGGCAGATGTGTGGCATTACGTTTGAAAAAGGAGGCCAGATAAGCCATGAGATACCTGACAGTTGCCCTGACAAAAGGCAGACTTGCCAACAAAACAATGGAGATGTTTGAGAAAGCAGGAATCACCTGCGAAGAGATGAAAGATAAAGATTCCCGTAAACTGATCTTTACCAATGAAGAACTGAAGATGAAATTCTTCCTTGCAAAAGGGCCGGATGTTCCTACCTATGTAGAGTATGGTGCGGCAGATATCGGAATTGTGGGAAAGGATACGATCCTGGAGGAAGGCCGTAAGCTTTATGAAGTGATGGATCTTGGATTTGGAAAATGTAAGATGTGTGTCTGTGGACCGGAGAGTGCCAGAGAAGTTCTGGAGAACAACCAGCTGATCCGTGTGGCGACTAAATATCCAAATATTGCCAAGGATTACTTCTTTAACAGAAAACACCAGACAGTAGATTTGATCAAATTAAACGGTTCCATTGAACTGGCACCCATCGTTGGTCTGTCTGAAGTGATCGTAGATATTGTGGAGACCGGAAGTACACTGAAGGAAAACGGACTGAAGGTGCTGGAAGAGGTCTGCCCGCTGTCTGCCAGAATGGTAGTCAATCAGGTGAGCATGAAGATGGAAAATGAGAGAATCCGTAAACTTATTGAAGACTTAAGAAGAGTTCTTCAGGAGGAGATGTAAAGATGCGTACAGTAAAATTAACAAAAGAATCAACAAAGGATATTCTTGAGAATCTGCTGAAAAGAAGCCCGAATAACTATGGGAAGTTTGAATCCACAGTAGCTCAGATCCTTGATAAAGTAAAAAATGAAGGGGACGCAGCCCTTTTTGCCTATACAAAAGAATTTGACAAAGCTGATGTGACAAAAGAGACTATCCGCGTCACAGATGCAGAAATTGAAGAGGCTTATGCGCAGATTGATCCTGCACTTCTTGGAGTGATCCGCAAAGCTCTGGTCAATATCCGTCAGTATCATGAAAAACAGATCCAGAACAGCTGGTTTACAAGCACAACAGATGGAACTATGCTTGGACAGAAAGTAACACCGTTAAATCGTGTGGGTGTCTATGTACCCGGTGGAAAAGCAGTTTATCCGTCTTCTGTACTGATGAATATTGTACCTGCGAAAGTGGCAGGAGTCCCGCATATTGTTATGACAACACCGCCCGGAAAGGATAGCAAAGTATGCGCTTCCACACTGGTAGCAGCCAAAGAAGCAGGAGCAGATGAGATTTATAAGGTGGGTGGTGCACAGGCAATCGGTGCCCTTGCTTTCGGAACAGAGAGTATTCCGAAGGTAGACAAGATCGTAGGTCCCGGAAACATTTTCGTAGCTCTTGCAAAGAAAGCAGTATATGGCTATGTAAGCATTGACTCCATTGCAGGACCGAGTGAGATCCTTGTTCTTGCAGATGAGACAGCTAATCCGCATTTTGTGGCAGCTGACCTTCTTTCCCAGGCAGAGCATGATGAACTGGCATGTGCTATCCTGATCACTACAAGTGAAGAATTTGCGAAGAAAGTAGATGAAGAAGTAAAAGGTTTCGTGGAGGTTCTTTCCAGAAAAGAAATCATTCAGAAGTCTCTTGATAACTTTGGATACATTCTGATTGCAGAGGATATGGACGAGGCGATTGAGGCAGCCAATGAAATCGCTCCGGAACATATGGAGATCGTGACAGCCAATCCCTTTGAAGATATGATGAAAGTGAAGAATGCAGGTGCGATCTTTATCGGAGAGTACAGTTCCGAGCCACTGGGAGATTATTTTGCAGGTCCGAACCATGTACTTCCTACAAACGGAACAGCCAAATTTTTCTCAGCCCTTTCCGTAGATGATTTCATCAAGAAATCAAGTATTGTATATTACTCAAAATCCGCACTGCGTAATATACACAAAGATATCATTCAGTTTGCAACTTCTGAGCAGCTTACTGCACATGCAAATTCTATTGCAGTTCGTTTTGAGGATGAAGATGAAGAATAATGGTAAGGCTTTGAATCTGAAATCTGCTATAATGTAAACTGTAGTTTGCGCATTAAAACAATGGATTCAGAGTGTTTGAAAATAAGTAAGACAGAGAGGACTTAACCATGGCAAGAGAAGCCTCAGTAGAAAGAAATACAAAAGAAACAGAAATCAAATTAAAAATAAATCTGGATGGAACCGGATATTCTGATATTGAGACAGGTGTGGGATTTTTTAACCATATGCTGGATGGATTTACCCGTCATGGGCTCTTTGATCTCAGTGTCAGAGTCCATGGTGATCTTCAGGTGGATGACCATCACACCATCGAGGATACAGGAATTGTTCTGGGAACTGCATTAAAAGAAGCAATTGGTGACAAAAAGGGGATTAAGCGCTATGGAAGCTGCATCCTTCCCATGGATGAATCCCTGGTGCTCTGTGCGATCGATCTGTCCGGAAGACCTTACTTTGTATGGGATGCAGAGTTTACCACAGACAGGATCGGTGACATGTCCACGGAAATGGTAAAAGAGTTCTTCTATGCCATTTCCTATGCCTGTGGCATGAATCTTCATATCAGGGTTCTGGCAGGTGGGAATAATCACCATGTAGCAGAAGCAATGTTCAAAAGTTTTGCCAAAGCACTGGACGCAGCCACATCCTATGATCCAAGGATCACGGATGTTCTGTCTACCAAGGGCAGTTTGTAAAATTTGAAAATTTACGAAATGATTTATGGCAATCAATAAATTAGATGGAGACAGAAAATGGAAAATACAGTGAATTTAAAAAGCAGCATCGCATGGTCTGATTTTAAATTAAACAGTGATGGAATGGTACCTGTTATAGCCCAGGATTATCAGACAAACGAAGTGCTGATGCTGGCGTATATGAATGAAGAAGCATTTAATACCACTCTTGAAACAGGTAAAATGACTTACTGGAGCAGAAGCCGCAATGAACTCTGGACGAAGGGACTCACATCCGGACATCTCCAGTTTGTAAAATCCCTTACACTGGATTGTGACAATGATACGATCCTTGCTAAAGTAGAGCAGATCGGTGCAGCCTGCCATACCGGAAACAGAACCTGTTTTTTCAAAGCCCTGACAGAAGTGTAATGAATAACGCGATAATATACATACAAGCCAAAATTCCATTGCCGCAGGCAATCTGGAATGAATTTTGGCTACGTTACTGTGAACGGAGTGAACAGTAACACTAATGCCAAACATTAAAGGAAAATATACACGAATTGTATTGACATTTTTGTTAAAATGTGATAAAAAAAGAATATCCGAATTGAATATGTGCAATGTTATAACGCAAAGGTTGCATCGTACTTGATGTGCAAAAGAGAATCCGGTGAGAATCCGGAGCGATACCGTCACTGTGTATGGGAGCTGCTTTTCAGAAACCACTGGGAAACTGGGAAGGGAGAAACAGCGATGATCGAAGTCAGGAGAACTGCCTTGGCGTAGAATTTAAGGTCTGCGGTATACAGAACCTGTATTCTCATAACGATACATAGCTCTTTTATTAAATGAATCAGACAGAATCGAAATTACAGATATATCTGGTACATATAAACCATGTATTTATGGGAAAGCGGTAGCTGCAGAATATGCAGTTGCCTTTTTTGTGCATACAATTGTCCGGAAATACGAGAAATAAAAGAGGAAAAACGAAATGAAAAGAAAATCCATGTTAGCCTTATTACTGGCAGTATCCATGACCTGTTCCATGACAGCAGCAACAGGTACAGTTGCTTTTGCATCTGATGATGCAGCAACAGAAGAGGCTGCAGATGACACAGAAGCAGCTGCAGACGATGCAGATGCAGCAGATACAGAGGAAGCATCTGATGATACAACAGAAGCTTCTGATGATGATCAGAAAGCCGCAGACGAAGTTGGTGCCCTGATCGATAAGATTTATGTTCAGGAAAGAACAGACACAACTGACGAAGACTGCAAAGCAGCAAAAGAAGCATGGGACAAACTTACAGATGCTCAGAAAGAACTGGTAACAGGTGAAGAAGCAAGCCCTGAATACTTTGGACGTGACACAGGTGATGCTTCCAAAGATGATCCTCGTAACCAGGATGAGATTGGTGAGAATGAACTTCTTGTAGTAAGTTTTGGTACATCCTTCAACGACAGCCGTGCAGAGGATATCAAAGGAATCGAGGATGCCCTTGCAAAAGCATATCCGGACTGGTCAGTAAGACGTGCATTTACAGCACAGATCATCATCAACCATGTACAGGCAAGAGATGATGAAGTAATCGATAATATGCAGCAGGCTCTTGACCGTGCAGTAGCTAACGGTGTTAAGAATCTTGTTGTACAGCCGACACATCTGATGCATGGTGCAGAATATGATGAAATGACAGAGGCAATTGATGGATACAAAGACAAATTTGAATCTGTTGCAATTGCAGAGCCAATGCTCGGTGAAGTTGGTGATGATGCTACAGTGATCAATGATGACAAGAAAGCAGTTGCTCAGGCAATCACAGATGAAGCTTGCAAGGAAGCTGGATTTGATGATATGAAAGCAGCAGCAGATGCAGGCACAGCATTTGTATTCATGGGACATGGTACATCCCATACAGCTAACGTAACCTATGACCAGATGCAGACACAGATGGATGATCTTGGATTCACAAACGCTTTCATCGGAACTGTAGAGGGAGAACCGGAAGACACAGCATGTGACAAGGTTATCGAGAAAGTAAAAGAAGCAGGATTCAAGAATGTAATCCTTCGTCCTCTGATGGTTGTTGCCGGAGACCACGCTAACAATGATATGGCTGGTGATGATGCAGATTCCTGGAAATCTCAGTTTGAGGCATCCGGTGATTTCGACAGTGTTGACTGTCAGATCGCAGGTCTTGGAAGAATCGCAGCAGTAGAAGATCTGTATGTGGCTCATACAAAAGCAGCAATTGATTCTCTTGGAGCATCTGACGATGCAGCAGCAGAAGATACTGATGCCAAAGCAACAGATGACAGTGCAGACGATGCACAGGCAGATGACGCAGCTGAGACAACAGCTGATACTGCAGAGGCTGACGCTGAATAAAAAATATTGTTCAAACAAGATAAACTGCCCGGAGAACTTGCAAAAGTTTCCGGGCAGATATATTATATGATAAGAAAAAAAGAAGTCATAGCAATTCCATAAAATACTGCAAACAGTTCGCACGTTTCTGTTCATTCCGTTCACAGTAACGTGCGCACATCTGAGAAAGATCCAGAGGAACTGTCTTAATTGCATTATTTTCTGGAATTACTATAATATATTTGCCATCACCTGTTCAAAAGCCTGTTGCTCTGCAGCAGATGGGTTGAACAGCACGATAGAAAAAACTATAAAAAATATGAAGATAAGGGAGAAGAAATAATCATGAAGAAACGTTCATTTACATTATTAATGTCAGCACTTACTATTTCAGCTACTCTGATCGGTACAAGCCCGGTTGCTGCAAAGACAGATACTGATACGGCAACAGAAGAAACCACTGATAAAGAAGAAACAACTGCAAAAGATGCTGATTCAGAAAACACAGATAATAAAGAAACAGATGCATCCAAGAGTGATACATTAGAGGATGGCACCTACACAGCAGAATTTGATACAGACAGCGGAATGTTCCATGTAAATGAAGCAAACGATGGAAAAGGAACCCTTACAGTAAAGGATGGCAAGATGACTATCCATGTAAGCCTTGCTTCTAAGAAAATTGTAAACCTTTTCGTCGGAAAGGCAGAAGATGCACAGAAAGACGGGGCAGAGGTTCTTGAGCCAACCACAGATACTGTTACATACAGCGATGGAATGAGTGAGGAAGTATATGGATTTGATATCCCGGTACCCGCAATTGATGAAGAATTCGATGTAGCTTTGATCGGAACAAAAGGAAAATGGTATGACCATAAGGTAAGTGTCAAAAATCCTGTAAAATCCGATGATACAGATGCAAAAAAAGATGATAAAGAAAATAAAGATGCAGATTCCAAAGCAGATGACACAGACAAAGATGCGAAAGACAGTAAGACAAGTGAAGGTAAGACTCTGGCAGATCTGAATCTTGAAGACGGCGATTATACCATGGATGTAACTCTCACAGGCGGTTCAGGAAGAGCAACCATTGATTCTCCTGCAGCCATTAATGTAGAAGGCGATAAAGCTACAGCAACTATCGTATGGAGCAGTCCGAACTATGATTATATGCTTGTGGATGGTGAGAAATATGAGCCGGTTAATAAAGACGGAAACTCCACTTTTGAAATCCCTGTCAGCGTATTTGATGCAGAGATGGAGGTAACAGCAGATACAGTAGCAATGAGTGAGCCTCACGAGATTGACTACACCTTAAATTTTGATTCCACAACTGCCAAAGAAGCAGAAAAAACAGCAAAATAATCACATACAAACAAAGAAACAATTATGAAGATGAAAAACATAATAAAGAAACAGCAAAAAACAATATTTATCGGTTTTATGTCAGTTGCATTATTTATTATCTGTATATGCACTGTCTGTACAGCATACGCAGCAGATAAAGACAATGCAAAAACTCCTGTGGATATCCCGGGACTTACCTATGATCACAGTATGGAACTTTCCTACGCAGAAGAATTCAGCGTAGACTATTACAATGATGGCTATGCTCTGATTACTATCAATCAGGAAGGACAGTTTCTTGTAGTTCCAGAGGGAAAAAAGGCTCCAAAGGGGCTTGAAAAAGATATCACAGTTATTCAACAACCGCTGAACAACATCTATCTGGTAGCAACCTCTGCCATGGATCTTTTCCGCGCAATTGACGGTATTGACAGCATTCGTCTTTCAGGAACTCAGGAGAATGGATGGTATATCCAGGAAGCAAAAGATGCTATGGAATCCGGAAAAATGATTTATGCAGGCAAGTACAATGCACCGGATTATGAACTGATCCTGGATGAAGGCTGTGGTCTTGCCATTGAATCAACTATGATCCATCATAATCCGGAGGTGGAAGAGAAACTGGAACAGTTTGGTATCCCGGTAATGGTAGAACGTTCCAGTTATGAGAGCCATCCTCTGGGAAGAACTGAATGGATGAAACTCTATGCTGTGCTTCTCGGAAAGGAAGATGTAGCTGAGAAGGCATTTAAGGAGCAGACAGACAAGCTTGACAAAGTTCTGACCTCTGATGATAAAGATACAGGTAAAACAGTAGCATTCTTTTATATTAATTCCACAGGTGCTGTCAATGTGCGAAAGAATGGTGATTATGTTTCAAACATGATCGAGCTTGCAGGCGGCAAATATGTTCCCGAAGATACAGGAGAAAGTGATAACGCTTTGTCTACCATGAATATGCAGATGGAAGAATTTTATGCCAAAGCAAAAGATGCGGACTATATCATCTATAACAGTACTATCGACGGTGAACTTTCTAGTATTGATGAACTGCTGGCAAAAAGTAATCTTCTGGCAGATTTTAAGGCAGTGAAGGATGGAAATGTGTGGTGTACGGGTAAAAATCTTTTCCAGGAAACCACCGAGCTTGGAACCATGATCGAAGATATTCATACAATCCTTACCACAGATGATGATTCACTGGATGAACTTGTATATATGCATAAGTTAAAATGATATTTGTAAATCCTCGGCACACTTGAATTCGCATTCTATGCGATTGGTATAGTTATTTACGAATGGCATTGAAATATGTTTGCGGGATTCTGCAGAACTGCCAAAAGCAGGAAATATAAAAACAAAAGGAACAAAAAATATGGATGACAAAAAACGTACAGCCAGATACTGGATAGCATTTTTTATACTGGCGGTGTTTCTGGTGATTTTATTTGTCTGGAATGTAAATGCCGGAAGCATTCATCTTTCAGTGGGTGAGATTCTGAATATTATTTTCAGACATCAAGGAGATGCGACTGCTTACAATATAATATGGGAAATCCGTCTTCCCAGGATTCTGTCAGTGATCATTCTTGGAGGAGCACTTTCTGTATCCGGATTTCTTCTTCAGACATTTTTTAATAACCCTATTGCAGGTCCCTTTGTACTTGGAATTTCTTCAGGAGCCAAGCTGGTAGTTGCACTTCTGATGATTTATTTTCTGAGCAGATCTATTTCCATGGGTTCTGCAGCCATGATCATTGCAGCGTTTATCGGTTCTATGATTTCCATGGGATTTGTCCTGCTGGTTGCCAAAAAAGTCCACAACATGTCCATGCTGGTTATCAGCGGTGTCATGATCGGTTACATCTGTTCTGCAGTTACAGATTTCGTAGTTACATTTGCGGATGACTCCAATATCGTCAATCTTCACAACTGGTCACTGGGAAGTTTTTCAGGAATGTCCTGGGGTAATGTGAAAGTAATGGCAATAGTAGTTCTGCTCACAATGGTGATCGTGTTCTTTATGTCTAAGCCTATCGGTGCCTATCAGTTGGGTGAAGTTTATGCCCAGAATATGGGAGTGAATATCAAGCTGTTCCGCATAGGACTGATTCTCTTATCCAGTATTCTGTCTGCCTGTGTGACAGCTTTTGCAGGACCAATTTCTTTTGTTGGCATTGCAGTGCCTCACATTGTAAAAAGCCTGCTGAAAACAGCCAGACCGCTCCTTGTGATCCCGGCCTGTTTTCTGGGAGGGGCAGTATTCTGTCTTTTCTGTGATCTGATCGCCAGAACCGTATTTGCACCTACAGAACTCAGTATCAGTTCCGTAACAGCAGTGTTTGGCGCACCGGTTGTAATCTATATCATGATCCGCAGACAGAAGAGAAATTGATATAAAAAGCAGGAGTAGAATACGCTATCCGGGCAGATTACTATAAGATGCAGCATAAAAAAGGAAAACAGGAAAAAATATGTCAGAGAAAATAGCAGATGTAATAAAGGAAACAGAAAATAACAAAGCAGACCGGCAGGAACAGTATTTTTTCCGTACGGATCAGCTGACTGTGGGATATGACGGAAAACCTCTTATCAGAGAAATCAATATTCAGCTGAAAAAGGGAGAAATCCTCACTCTCATCGGTCCTAACGGTGCCGGAAAATCCACTATTCTTAAAAGCATCACCAGACAGCTTGCCACGATCAGCGGTACTGTTTATCTGGATAAAGAGAAAATGGCAAAGATGACCAATAAAGAGGTCTCTCAGAAACTGGCAGTCGTGCTCACAGAGCGTATGCGTCCGGAACTGATGACTTGCGAAGACATTGTAGCCACAGGGCGTTATCCTTATACAGGAACTTTGGGAATACTCTCCGCAGAGGATAAGACAAAGGTAAAGAAATCAATGGAAACCGTCCATGCATGGGATTTAAAAGACAGGGATTTTACAGCCATCAGCGATGGTCAGAGACAACGAATCCTTCTTGCCAGGGCTATCTGTCAGGAGCCGGAGATCATTGTACTGGATGAGCCGACTTCTTTTCTGGATATCCGTCATAAGCTGGAACTTCTTACCATTTTGAAACAGATGGTGCTGGATCATCAGCTTACAGTGATCATGTCGCTGCATGAGTTGGATCTTGCACAGAAAATATCTGATAAAGTTATCTGTGTACATGGAGAATATATAGAAAAATATGGTGCTCCGGAAGAAATCTTTACTTCTGAGTATATTCAGAAGTTGTATGGAATTACCAGAGGAAGCTATAATGCTGCTTTTGGATGTGTGGAGATGGATCCGCCCAGAGGTGAACCTCAGGTGTTTGTAATTGGCGGTAATGGAAGCGGAATTCCGTATTATCGAAAACTGCAGAGACAGGGAATTCCATTTGCGGCAGGAGTGCTTCACACGAATGATGTAGACTGTCAGGTAGCCGGTGCACTTGCAGACCAGGTGATTACAGAGAAACCTTTCGAAAGTATTTCACAGGAATCTTATGATAAGGCTGTGGAATTGATGAAAAAATGTCAGAAAGTTATCTGTCCTCTGAAAGACTTCGGAACAGTGAATGCCGCAAACAGGGAACTGCTTCGCCTTGCGCGGGAGCTGGGAATACTGGCAGAGCTATAGGTTACTGTTCACTCCGTTCCCAGCAACACGCTTCGCGATGCACAGAATTTATGC